>Ga0256404_1001951_pt1 | contig 47436 bp, 38 predicted proteins | sample RumenRJG_01DNA_FD_185990 | JGI IMG/M metagenome (GOLD analysis project Ga0256404, IMG submission 185990) | Bovine rumen microbial communities from Lethbridge, Alberta, Canada - RJG_01 | ecosystem: Host-associated > Mammals > Digestive system > Stomach > Rumen | place: Canada: Alberta | collected... | reverse complement strand
TATCAATTCGCGGAGCGGTAGTTCAGATGGTTAGAATGCCTGCCTGTCACGCAGGAGGTCGCGGGTTCGATCCCCGTCCGTTCCGCCACTTATCAAGAAAAAATGCCCGACTTAGTTCGGGTTTTTTTATGTCTGCAAGATTTTTGTAGTACAATATTACCTACTTTTATAATAATTATCATTTATTGCATTTAGGTAAGATAGTTCTCATTTTGATTATTCATTTGTATTGTTTTTAGGGGGACTACTTATGCCAATTAATATACCTAACGATCTTCCAGCAAAGGCAATTCTTAATTCAGAACAAGTTTTCGTAATGACTGAAGATAGATCATTACATCAAGATATCAGACCTCTAAATTTATTATTTTTAAATTTGATGCCTAAAAAGATCAACACAGAGGTTCAATATTTAAGAAAACTTTCAAATACTCCATTACAAGTAAATATTACTTTTTTAAGAGTAGATGATCATATTTCAAAAAACACTCCTCAATCTCACATGGATAACTTTTACAAAGACTTTGATGAGATTAAAGATAAGATTTTCGATGGAATGATCGTAACTGGAGCAGCTCTTGATCAGACAGAATTTAAAGATGTTACATATTGGTTAAATCTAAAAAAGATCTTATTGTGGTCAACTAAGAATGTAACCTCTACATTATTCTCTTGCTGGGGTGTAGCAGCCGCGTTAAAAGCCTTCTATGATGTTGATATCATTTTTAGGCAAGATAAGTTATCAGGAATCTATGACATCGAATTATCTTCAAAGATAGATACTCTAACTCGTGGATTCGATGATGTCTTTAAAGCTCCTATTTCTAGATATTGTGACTTCCCACTTGATTTTATTAGTGAAAAGACCGACATCAATGTTTTAGCTTCTTCTCGCGAAGTAGGCTTATATTTAGGCGTTTCTGGAAATGGTAAGCAAGTTTATGTTTCAGGTCATCCTGAGTATGATGTAGATACTTTAGATCAAGAGTATCATCGCGATTTAGCTGCAAATAAGTCTCCAAATATTCCAATTAACTATTATCCTAATAATGATCCAAATAAAGCTCCTTTATGCTCTTGGAGGGGACATTCAAGCTTATTGTTCTGCAATTGGTTAAATTACTATGTTTACCAAGAAACTCCATATGATCCATATCAGAGTAAATAGTCCTTTTGTAAATAATTTTTTAAAATATCGATGATATAAGGTTTAACTTGGTATATTTCATGTAAAATATCAAGTTAAATTGTTATTCATAGGTGAAAAAGTGACTGGTTTAAAAATTGCTAAATTCAAAATAACAGGCGGAAGAGCTCTAGACGGACAAGTAAAGATTTCTGGTGCAAAAAACGCTGCTCTTCCTATCTTGCTATCTACAATTCTTACAGATGAAAAAGTTTGTTTAAAGAATGTTCCTGATTTAGCAGATGTTAAGACTAGTTTTAAATTACTTGAAGATTTAGGCAAAAAGTGTTTTTACGATGCAGATAAGGGAGAAGCTGTTATCGAAAAAGGCGTTACTTCCCATGTAGCATCATATGAATTAGTAAAAACAATGCGTGCCTCTATTATGGCTCTAGGTCCACTAGTAGCCTACGCTGGTTCTGCTGAAGTTTCCCTTCCTGGTGGTTGTGCTATTGGAGCAAGACCTGTTGATCTACACATTAAAGGTCTTAAGGAGATGGGCGCTCAGATTAAGCTAGACGATGGTTATATCAAGGCAAATGCTATTGGTAAAGGTCGTCTTCATGGCGGTCATATCATTATGGATAAAGTATCAGTTACTGGTACTGAGAATTTAATGATGGCAGCAACTCTAGCTGAAGGCGTTTCAATTATTGAAAATGCAGCTTTAGAGCCTGAAGTTGTAGATCTTGCAAACTGCTTAAATAAGATGGGCGCTAAGATTAAAGGCGCAGGATCTTCAAGAATCGAAATTGAAGGTGTAGAGAAGTTACACGGTTGTGATCATAGTGTTGTTGCAGACAGAATTGAAGCTGGTACTTACTTAATTGCAGGTATTGCAACTCACGGTATTGTTACCTGTTTAGATACCCTTCCATCTACTTTAGAGTCAGTACTACAAAAATTAAGACAAGCAAATGCTTTAGTAACCGTAGATGGCACTAATATTACTGTTGATATGCGAAACCGTCAGATTAAGCCTGTGGATGTAGTTACAGCTCCGCATCCTGGATTCCCAACCGATATGCAAGCTCAAATGACTGTTTTAAATGCTCTATCTGATGGTGTAAGTTCTGTTACAGAGACTATCTTTGAAAATAGATTTATGCACATTGCTGAACTTATCCGCATGGGCGCTCACTTAGAGATTAAAGGTAATACTGTAATCTGCGAAGGTGTACCTCAACTTAAAGGTGCTCAGGTTATGTCTTCAGATCTTAGAGCATCAGCATCCTTAGTAATTGCAGGTTTAGCTGCTGAAGGAACTACCATAGTGGATAGAATCTATCATATGGATAGAGGTTATGAGCACATTGAAACTAAGGTAAGTAGCTTAGGCGGTCAAATAGAAAGAATTTACTAAGATTATGTTTGATTTAGCCCCATACAATACTTTTAGACTAAATGTAAAATCAGCTGATGGTGCCGTAATTACTAACGTTGCAGAGTTAGATCATTTTCATGCGGATAATGCATTGATTTTAGGTCATGGCTCAGATGTTCTATTTACTGATGATTTTTCAGGTACTGTCTTAGTAAATCAAATCAAAAGCTTAAGCGTTGAAAAACTAGAGAATGGAAAATTCTTAGTCAAAGCTGGCAGTGGTCTAATTTTAGATGAGTTAATTGAATCTTTAATAGCTCAAGGAATTTATGGGCTTGAGAATTTGTCTTTAATTCCTGGTACAGTAGGTGCTGCACCTATTCAAAATGTAGGTGCTTATGGTGTTGAAATTGGAGATTTAATTAAAGAAGTCGTAGTTTATGATCTACAGCGCCACATACAAGAAGTTTACACAAAAGAGCAATGTGAATTTGGCTATAGAGATTCCTACTTCAAAAGAAATAAAGCTAGACCATTACTAATTACTCAAGTTGTGTTTGAGCTGTCTTCAACTTTTAATCCTAAAGCAGAATATTCTGGATTAAAAGGCATTACTTTTAAAACCCCTCAAGAACTTAGAAATAAAGTAATTGAATTAAGAAAGTGTAAATTACCAGATCCAAAGTTAGTTGGAAATGCTGGTTCCTTTTTTAAAAATCCCATTGTATCTAAAGAATTAGCTTCAACATTAAAGCAAAAATATCAAGATATCCCAGTCTATGAGTTTGATGAAATTAGCATGAAGTTAGCTGCTGGTTGGCTTATAGAAAAAGCAGGTTGCAAAGGAATTACTCACGGTAATGTTGGAACCTGGGAACATCAGTCTTTAGTGATTGTAAATCGAGGTGATGCAAAACCTCATGAAGTAGTTGCTTTAGCAAAATACATCATGGCGGAGGTTTTTAATAAATTTGGCATTAAATTAGAGCCTGAAGTTAGGACTTATGACTCAAAAGGAGAGGTTTCGTGGGACAGACTTTAAGTTACTTAAGATTAGTAAAGCTCCTAAATTCCGCTCCTAATCATACTTTACAAAAGGAGTTAGTTTTAACTGCTTTAGAGACAGACGAAAGCTCTTTAAATAAAGTAATTTCAGAGGTTAATTCCTTTTCAAATTTAATCTCCTTAAATGAAGATACTCTTTGTTTAAGTGAAAAAGTTGATCTTTTAGATGACATGTCTATTTTTAAGAGAGTGTCAGGATCTGGTCGTATTGCTATTCTAGATAAAATAGATTCTACTAACTCTTTTATGATGCAAAATGCCAAAAATATCGCCTCTGGTGATGTGGTTATTGCTGAGCTACAAGAAAATGGTAGAGGTAGCCGAGGGGGTAAGTGGTATTCCTCCTTTGGTAAACAACTTACTTTATCTTTGTGCTATGTCTTTGATTCAATCGATAAGATACAAGGTTTATCTGTTGGTATTGGTGTAGCTGTTGCTCAATCTATAGAGAGATTTGGTTTCGAAGATATTCTCTTAAAATGGCCAAATGATATCTATAGAGGTCATAAGAAACTTGGTGGCATTCTAATTGAATCAGTTCCTTATCAAAAGAAGTTTAAAGTGATCATTGGTGTAGGCATAAACGTTTATAACGATCAATTTAAAGACTTAGATCGAGAATATGCTTGCATGTTTGATAATCATATAGATTCCTTTAAGCGTAATGATTTAGCTGCAGCTTTAATTAACAATATCAAAAAGACTTGCTACGAATTTAGCTGTGGCAATACTAAGATGATATTAGAAGCCTTCAAAGCTCGTGATGAATTACTTGGTAAAAACATCAATGTTGAAACTGTAAGTGGTACTTATACAGGTAGAGCTGCTGGTATTGATGCTAAAGGTGCTTTATTGTTAGCTGTAGAAGATAAGCTAATCAGTTTGAATACCGGTCACATTACCTATAATCTTCCAGACGACGAAAAGTAGGTTTTCTCTTATCAACCAAAACAAAAGGAGCTGCAAAGCTCCTTGATTGTTTTTGATTTCCAAAAGAATTATCTTTCTATTTTCTTAAAAAGATCTCTTCAATATGGTGATCTTTGCCTTTTTTTAGAATTAAATTTGCTCTATTTCTGCAAGGTAGAATATTCTCAATTAAATTGGTGTGGTTTACAGCCTCCCAAATTAACTGAGCAATACTTGCGGCACTTTCATCTGATAAGTGAGCATACTTATGGAAGTAGCAGTTAGGATCAGTAAAAGCTTCACTTTTTAGTTTTAAAAATCTATCTATATACCACTTCATTAAGTATTTTTCATCAGCATCTACATAGATTGAGTAATCAATATAATCTGAGATGAAGGCTTTCTTTCTAAATTCTGGATATTCAGTTCCGTCTTGTAGAACATTCACTCCTTCAATAATCAAGACATTTGGTCTATCTACCACTGTATATTGATTAGGAACAATGTCATAAGTAAGGTGAGAATAAACTGGAACTTTAAGATTGGATTTACCTTCCTTTACATCAATTAAAAAAGAAATAAGTCTTTTTACATCATAACTTGCAGGAAAGCCCTTTTTACCTAATAAAAGATTCTCTTCAAGAACCTTATTAGGATATAAAAATCCGTCTGTTGTGATCATGGATACTTTAGGCTTGCAAGGCCAGCTCTTGATTAGTTCACACAAAAGCTTAGCAGTTGTAGTTTTGCCTACAGATACAGATCCTGAAATAGAAATAATAAAAGGAACAGACTCCATAGGAGAGCCTAAAAATTTTTGAATGATACTTAATCTGTCATGCCTACTTATGTAGTACATTCTAAGTAAACTTGATAATGGCAGATAAATGTTTTTTACATCATCTAAGGATAACTTATCGTTGAAGGCAAGAAATTTTCCTAGATCTGCTTCTGTTAAGGTTAATTTTTCAGAGCTATGTTTAAAAGAAGCCCATGTTTTTGGATCAAAAGAAACAAAAGGAGCTGATATTTTATTACTAGTGCAATTCATACAGAGACCTTAGCATACTAGGAAAAAAGCTTGTGAAATTATAACAAGTAGTTAGCAAGCGGGTAAAAAATAAATTACAAAAACGTGGATTTTGGTTAAATATTTAAAAAAATCGCTATAGAAGTGATGAAAAGAATACGAAAAATAAGCCAATTTGTAAAAAAAATGAAAAAAATCAAAATTTTTTCTTGCATTATCAATAATGTTTGTATATCATAGTCTCCGCTGTCAAACGATAGCACTGTAGTTAGTCCGGAGACGGGCTGATTATGGAGGGGTTCCCGAGTGGCCAAAGGGATCAGACTGTAAATCTGCCGGCTCTGCCTTCGAAGGTTCGAATCCTTCCCCCTCCACCACTTCCCTTTTTTTTCTCCGGTAATATTACTTTTTTTATGCGGGCATCGTATAATGGTTATTACCCAAGCCTTCCAAGCTTGAGATACGGGTTCGATTCCCGCTGCCCGCTCCAGAATGTTTTAACCTCAACGCTGTGAGCTCTTAATTAAGTTAATTTTGTTCACATAGGATTTAAAAATGGCAAAAGAGAAGTTTGTCCGTGGTAAGACCCACGTAAACGTAGGTACAATTGGTCACGTTGATCATGGTAAGACTACTTTAACAGCAGCTATCACAACCGTATTAGCAAAGACCTATGGTGGTGAAGCACGTAAGTTCGATCAGATCGATAACGCACCAGAAGAGAAGGCACGTGGTATTACCATTAACACCTCTCACGTAGAGTACGATACAGCAAAACGTCACTACGCACACGTTGACTGCCCAGGTCACGCTGACTATGTTAAGAACATGATTACTGGTGCAGCACAGATGGATGGTGCAATTCTAGTAGTAGCAGCAACTGATGGTCCTATGCCACAGACTCGTGAGCACATCCTATTAGCACGTCAGGTAGGCGTACCATACATCATCGTATTCCTAAACAAGTGCGATATGGTTGATGACGAAGAGTTATTAGAGTTAGTAGAGATGGACGTACGTGATTTATTAAATCAGTACCAATTCCCAGGTGACGACACTCCAATCATCCGTGGTTCAGCATTAGGCGCATTAAACGGTGAAGAGAAGTGGGAAAAGGCAATTCTACAATTAGCAGATACCTTAGACTCATACATTCCAGATCCAAAGCGTGATATTGACGATCCATTCCTATTACCAATCGAAGATATCTTCTCAATTTCAGGTCGTGGTACAGTAGTAACCGGTCGTGTTGAGCGTGGTATCATTCACGTAGGTGATGAAGTAGAAATCGTTGGTATTCGCCCAACCACCAAGACCACAGTAACAGGCGTAGAAATGTTCCGTAAGTTACTAGACGAAGGTCGTGCAGGTGATAACGTAGGTATCTTATTACGTGGTACAAAGCGTGATGAGGTAGAGCGTGGTCAGGTTCTAGCAGCTCCTGGTACAATCACACCACACACCAAGTTCACAGGTCAGGTATACGTATTATCAAAGGATGAAGGTGGTCGTCATACTCCATTCTTCAAGGGCTACCGTCCACAGTTCTTCTTCCGTACAACCGATATTACAGGTACTATCGATTTAAAAGAAGGCGTAGAGATGGTAATGCCAGGTGATAACACTGACATGACAGTAACCTTAATCCACCCAGTAGCAATGGCAGAAGGCGAGCGCTTCGCTATTCGTGAAGGTGGTCGTACCGTAGGTGCTGGTGTTGTTGGTACTATCATTGAATAATATCTAGTATTAGCTAGACGAGTCCGTAACGACTGTTGAGTCGTTACGGATTAATTGATCTTAAAGCAAACAAATATTTGCTTAACTATAAATAGGTTTTTTTATGTCAGAAACTACTAGCAACAAGACAGTGCCTGCTAAAAAAGCAGCAGATAAAAAAGTTGCCACAACTGCTAACGGTGTTCAATTATTTGTTTCACCTACAGTGAGTGCTATTTTCTGGACAATCGCATTTTTAATTGTAGGTGCAGTAATTTTCGGTAATTATTACTACACTACTAATAATGTCTCTGAGTCAAATTTAGCTCGTTTAATTAGAGTTCTAATTGTAATTTTAGGATTCGTAATTGCTTTTGTTGTAGCTTTATTAACTAATAAAGGTCGTACCTTAGTTCAGTTTGCAAGACAATCATATACTGAACTCAAAAAAGTTGTTTGGCCAACTAGACAAGAAGCAGTTCAAACTACATTTATTGTTTTTGTTGCTGTTTGTATCGTAAGCTTGTTCTTGTATCTTTGTGATATTGTATTTTTACAAGTTGTACGTTTGTTTACACTTTAATCTACTTCAGAGGACTTTATAAATGTCAGATTTGGATAAACTAGATGCTCCAGTTGCTGAAGCTCCAAGTGCAACTGCTGAACCTACCGCTAATGAAGTAGCTTCTGTAAATGATAAAGGCAACCAAGGCGGTGCTAAGACTAATTATTTTGGTGGCGATAAGTTCCGTTGGTATGTAATTCAAGCTTTCTCTGGTTTTGAACAGAGAGTTGCTTTAACACTAGCAGAGCGCATCAAGATCCACCACATGGAAGATTACTTTGGCGAGATCCTAGTTCCTAAAGAGAAAGTTAAGGAAATTAAGGATGGCAAAAAGCGCGAAAGTGAGCGTAAGTTCTTCCCTGGTTACGTATTAGTAAACATGAGAATGACTTCAGAGTCATGGCAGCTTGTTAAGCACACTGATAGAGTATTAGGTTTCATTGGTGGTACAGCTGAAAAACCATTACCTATCACAGAAGCTGAAGCTAACAAGATCCTAAATCGCTTGAAGGAAACTGAGGACGCTCCACGTCCTAAGACCATGTTCGAAGTTGGTGAACAGGTTAGAGCTATCGAAGGTGCATTCAAAGACTTCGTTGGTACCGTTGAAAAAGTTGATTACGAAAAGAATCGCTTAACTGTATCAATTGCAATTTTCGGTAGAGCAACTCCTGTTGAACTCGACTTTAACCAAGTTGAAAAAGATTTATAGTCCATTTCAAACAAAGGGGCATTAGCTCCTTTGTTTTCAACCCTGCCAAATATTAATTTCTCTAAAAATCAGATCGTTAATTTAAAAAGTCAAAAAAAACATTAATTTATTGATTAATTCATTGATCTGTGTCAAACATCTGTGTATAATCTCAAAGCTATTTTTTGCTCTTTTGCAAAAAATATTAGGTCATTTGACCAAAGGGAAGCGTGAAAAATTCACGCGTCATCACCCACTTTCACAGAGGAAAACCTCAAAATGGCAAAGAAAGTTACTGCCTATATTAAATTACAAGTTGGCGCTGGTAATGCTAACCCAGCTCCTCCAGTTGGCCCTGCATTAGGTCAGCACGGTGTTAACATCATGGAATTCTGTAAGGCATTCAATGCTAAGACAGCTAACATGGAAAAAGGACTACCAGTTCCTGTAATTATCACCGTTTACCAAGATAAGTCATTTACCTTCGTTTCTAAGACCACTCCTGCTTCTTTCTTAATTAAGAAGACATTAGGTCTAAAGTCTGCATCTCACAAGCCAGGTACAGAAGTAGCTGGTAAGATCACTATGGATCAATGCAGAGAAATCGCAAAGGCAAAAGAGCCTGATATGACAGGTGCTGATATTGAAGCATCTGCACGTACTATCGCTGGTACTGCTCGTTCAATGGGCATTCAGGTGGAGGGTTAATTCAATGGCTAAAATCGCAAAGCGTTTAAAAGAAATTCGTGCAGCTGTTGATAAGACCAAACAGTACGAAGTTAAAGAAGGTTTTGAACTATTAAAGTCAACTGCTAAAGCTAAGTTCGTAGAGAGCGTTGATGTAGCAGTTCAATTAGGTATCGATGCAACTAAGTCTGATCAAAACGTTCGTGGTGCAACCGTATTGCCTCACGGTACTGGTAAGACTGTTCGCGTATTAGTATTCACTCAAGGTGAATTAGCAGAGCAAGCAAAGGCTGCTGGTGCTGATCACGTTGGTATGGATGAGTTAGCAGCAGAAATCAAGAAAGGCTTCGCTGATTTTGATGTTGTTATCGCTTCACCAGATGCTATGCGTGTTGTAGGTCAATTAGGTCAGATCCTAGGTCCACGTGGTTTAATGCCTAACCCTAAGGTTGGTACTGTTACCCGTGATGTTGCAACTGCTGTTAAGAATGCAAAAGCAGGTCAAGTTCGTTACCGTAACGACAAGGCTGGTAACATCCAGACTTCAATCGGTAAGGTAAGCTTCACCGCTGAGCAACTAGCTGATAACCTATCAGCTTTAATCGCAGCTATTGTTAAGCAAAAGCCTGCTTCAGCTAAGGGTACTTTCATTAAGAAGATTTGTGTATCAACAACTATGGGTGTTGGTTTAACAATCGATAAGAATACCTTAGGCGAAGATAAGAGCGCACAAGCTTAATCAACCTAGAGTTGCTTGCACCTTGGTACTAGGTGTATAAAGAATTTGGAAAGGGGGCTTTGCCGCCAAACCAAAGACCGCAAGGGGTAGTACCTTAATAATCTTGCGTAGGCGAAGGGAGTGTAAACTTCCTTCGGTGGTCCCGAAAGGGTATAGTCCACTATGGACATTCCAGGAGTCACTGCTAAAAATGGCATTGAATATCGAAGGCAAAAAGGCAATCGTTGCTGAAGTCGCCGAAGTAGCCAAGAAAGCTGTGTCAGCTGTTACTGCAGATTCATGTGGTATTCCAGTAGCATCTTTAACAAAACTTCGTAAAGAGGCTCGTGAGAACAATGTTTATTTACACGTTGTTCGTAACACTCTTTTAACTCGTGCTTTAGAAGGCACTGAGTTCGAGTGCATCAAGGATTCATGTAAGGGTCCAACCATCATTGGTTTATCCTTAGAGCATCCTGGTGCTGCTGCTAGAATCTTCAAGAACTTTGCAAAGACATGCGATGCATTCAAAGTTAAAGCTTTAGCTTTTGAAGGCAAAGCATATGACAGCAAAGACATTGACGTTCTTGCAACATTACCAACATACGAAGAGGCTATTGCTCACTTAATGGCAACCATGAAAGAGGCTGTTGCTGGCAAGCTTGTTCGTACTCTTGCTGCATTGGGCGAGAAGCTTGGTTCAGAAGGTGCTGCAGAATAATTGCAGCATAGCGATTTGGGGCTTTAAAAAGCCGATTGTTTTTTTTCAGGCATAGCCTGGTTATTTTATAGGAAGATTTAAAATGGCTTTATCTAAGGATGAAATCATTGAGGCAATTGCTGCTCTATCAGTTACTGAAGTTGTAGAGTTAGTTAAGGCAATGGAAGAGAAGTTTGGCGTATCTGCAGCTGCTGCTGTAGCTGCTGCTCCTGCTGCTGGTGCAGCTGGTGCTGCAGAAGAGAAGACTGAGTTCGACGTAATGTTGAAGTCAGCTGGCGCTAACAAGATTGCTGTTATTAAGGCAGTTCGTACTGCAACTGGTCTAGGTCTAAAAGAGGCTAAGGACTTAGTTGAGTCAGCACCTGCTAAGGTTAAAGAAGCAATGCCAAAGGCAGACGCAGAAGCTTTAGTAAAGGCTTTAGTAGACGCTGGTGCAGAGGCTGCTTTAGCTTAATTGCTAGCTTCGAAAATAGGTTCGCATCGGACCTTTTGGTAGTGTAAAAGACTACCAAAAAATGTAACCCGAGCCCTCATTATTGGGGGTTCGGGTTCGATGCCTTAAAAAACATAGATGCTAACGCATCCTTCCCGGAAACAGATCAAATAGAGGATCACCTATCCATGGTCTACTCCTACACTGAGCAAAAACGCATCCGTAAGGATTTTGGTAAGCGTGTAAAAGTATTAGATACTCCTTACTTATTAGCAGTACAATTAGACTCATTTAAACAATTTATTAGTTCAGATCCAAATAACGAAAACGGTTTGGTTGCAGCTTTTAAAAGCGTGTTCCCAATTAAGAGTTATTCTGGCAATGCTGAGCTATGCTATAACAGTTTCCACCTTGGAGAGCCAAAGTTTAATGTTCGCGAATGTATGATTCGTGGTACAACTTATTCAGCTCCATTAAAGGTAAATTTAAGCTTAGTAAGATACGAGAAAGATTCTCCTAAGACTGTTAAGGAGCGTATCGATCAAGACGTTTATATGGGCGAGATCCCATTAATGACCGAGAATGGTACCTTCATTGTAAACGGTACTGAGCGTGTCGTTGTATCTCAATTGCACAGAAGCCCAAGCGTATTCTTCGATAACGATAGAGGTAAGACTTATCCTGGTCGTATCTTATTCAGTGCACGTGTTATTCCTTACCGTGGTTCATGGTTAGATTTCGAGTTTGATCATAAAGATAACTTATTTGTTCGTATTGATCGCCGTCGTAAATTACCTGCAACTGTACTATTACGTGCATTAGGATATACAACAGAGCAGATCTTAGGCTTATTCTTCGATACCGTTGAAATCGAATTTAAGTCCAATAAGATCACTATGGAACTAGTTCCAGAATCTCTACGTGGTGAAACTGCATCCTTTGATATTAAGATTGGCAAGGATGTTATCGTAGAGAAGGGCATGAAGATCACTGCTCGTCACGTACGTCAGTTAAAGAAGGCTGAAGTAACATCTCTAGAAGTTCCAGCAGAGTACTTATTAGACAAGATCATTGCAAAAGACTATAAGAATAAAGCTGGAGAAGTTGTTCTTGCTGCAAATACTCAATTAAATGAAGACAACCTAAAAGCAATTGCTGAAGCTGGTTTAAAGAAGATTGAGATTCTTTACACTTCAGCTGTTGATGAAGGTTCATTTATTGCTGATACTTTACGTAACGACACTACTCGTGACTTAACTTCACCTGAGGCTGATAAGAACGCTGCATTATTCGAAATCTATAAGATGATGCGCCCTGGTGAAATCCCAACAGTTGAAGCTGCTGAAACTCTATTTAAGAACTTATTCTTCGCTGAGGATAGATACGATTTATCATCAGTTGGTCGTATGAAGTTCGATAGCCGCTTTGTTGAGGAGAAGAACTTTAAGGCAGGTGTTGAGCGTTTATTAGTATCAGAAGATGCTCAAATTAACACAGCAGATTCTTGCTTATCAGTAGTTGATGGCTTTGTTTATGCTCAATATCCACAAATCGTTGATGCAATCAAGCCTTTATTAGATGCTGCTGAAGTTGAATGCATGCCTAATACTACTCCAGAGCGTAGTGCTGATAAATTGCTAGGATTCTTAGATAATATTCTAATTCCTGCAAAGAAAGATCAGATGCTAACTGCAGCTGAGAGATTATTACACAAAGTTAAGATTCAGCCTAAAGATGGTGAAGCTTACACTTATGACAGAGCAATCATTCTTCCTTTATCAGTTCTTGAGTTAACAGCTTCTGCTAAGACTCTTGATGGTAAGGTTACCGATGCTAAGGGTAAAGAGATCAACTTAGATACTTCATTCATTGAGAATGAGGCTTCTCGTGGTACTCTAAATAACTCTGATATCATTAAGGTAATTCGTTACTTAGTTAAGATCCGTAATGGTAAAGAGACAATCGACGATATCGATCACTTAGGTAACCGTCGTATTCGTTCTGTTGGCGAAATGGCTGAAAACCAATTCCGTATTGGTTTAGTGCGTGTTGAGAGAGCTGTAAAAGAGAGATTATCATTAGGTGATCTTGATAATACAACTCCACAAGAATTGATCAATGCAAAGCCTATTTCTGCTGCAATTAAAGAATTCTATGGCTCAAGCCAGTTATCTCAATTCATGGATCAAAACAATCCATTGTCAGAGGTAACACATAAGCGTCGTATTTCTGCTTTAGGTCCAGGTGGTTTAACCCGTGAGAGAGCAGGCTTCGAGGTACGTGACGTTCACCCAACTCACTATGGTCGTTTATGTCCTATTGAGACTCCTGAAGGACCAAACATTGGTTTGATTAACTCTCTATCAGTGTTTGCTCGTTGCAATGACTATGGCTTCTTAGAGACTCCATATAGATTCGTAAAAGATGGTGTTGTTACTGAAGAGTTCCAATACTTATCAGCAATTGACGAAGGTCAATACGTTATCGCACAGGCTAATACAGATCTTGATGAAAATGGCAAGATCCTATCTGATTATGTACAGTGCCGTTATAAGGGCGAATCAGAAGTTAGACGTGCACAAGATGTTCAATTTATGGACGTTTCTCCACAGCAGATTATTTCTGTTGCTGCAGCATTAATTCCATTCCTTGAGCACGATGACGCTAACCGTGCATTGATGGGTGCAAACATGCAACGTCAGGCTGTTCCTACAGTTCGTTCAGAGAAACCATTTGTAGGTACAGGTATGGAGCGTGCAGTAGCTGTTGACTCTGGTGTATCAATCATCGCTAAGCGTGGTGGTGTAATTCAACACGTTGATGGTGGTCGTATTGTTGTAAGAGTTAATATCGATGAGATTGAAGGCGATAAAGACGCAGGTATCGATATTTACAACTTAATTAAGTACACCCGTTCAAATCAGAATACCTGCATTAACCAACGCCCATGCGTTTCATTAAATGAAAAGGTTAAAGCTGGTGACGTTATTGCTGATGGTTCATCAACAGATATGGGTGAGTTAGCTCTTGGCCAAAACATGAGAATCGCTTTCATGCCTTGGAACGGTTACAACTACGAGGATTCTATCCTTGTATCAGAGCGTGTAGCTGCAAAAGATCGCTTAACCACAATTCATATTGAAGAAATGTCATGTATCGCTCGTGATACTAAGCTAGGCCCTGAGGAAATCACTGCTGATATTCCTAACGTAGGCGAAGCTGCTTTATCTAAGTTAGATGAGGCTGGTATCGTTTATGTTGGTGCTGAAGTTGTAGGTGGCGATATCTTAGTTGGTAAGGTAACCCCTAAGGGTGAAACCCAGCTAACTCCTGAAGAGAAGTTATTAAGAGCTATCTTCGGTGAGAAGGCATCAGAAGTTAAGGATTCTTCATTACGTTTACCAAACGGTGAAACTGGTACTGTTGTTGATGTTCAAATCTTCACTCGTGAAGGTGTTGAGAAAGACAAGAGAGCAAAAGAAATTGAAGAGATGCATTTAAATCAAGCTAAGAAAGATTTAGATGAAGAATTTAGTTTCTTAACTCAAGGTCTAATGCATCAAGTTCGTGTTCATTTAGTAAAGAATGGCATGAAGCAAGAAGCTGTTGATGCTTTAGCTGATGAAGACTTATTAAAGCAAACTCTAAGCGATGATAAGGCTCAAAGACAACTTGAAGAGTTCTCTGCTCGTCTAGAAAACTTTGCCCAAGAGTACAAGGACAAGTTTGAAGCTGAGAAGAAGAAGATCACCGATGGTGATGATTTAACTCCAGGTGTTCTAAAGATTGTTAAGGTATATGTTGCTGTTAAACGTCGTATTCAGCCTGGTGATAAGCTAGCTGGTCGTCACGGTAACAAGGGTGTTATTTCAAGAATTAACCCTATCGAAGATATGCCTTACGATGAGACTGGTCGCCCAGTAGATATGGTTCTAAACCCTCTAGGTGTGCCTTCTCGTATGAACATCGGTCAGGTTCTTGAAGTTCACTTAGGCTTAGCAGCTAAGGGTATTGGTGAGAAGATCAACAAGATGTTGATTCAACAGAAGGCTATTGCTGAAATTCGTAAGACCTTACAAGAGATCTACGATTTAGGTGATACCTCTCAGAAGGTTGATATTTCATCAATGTCTGATGACGAAGTAATGGTACTTGCTAACAACTTACGTGATGGTTTACCTGTAGCAACTCCTGTATTCGATGGTGCTCAAGAAGAGAACATTAAAGAGATGTTGCGCATGGCAGATTTACCTGAGTCAGGTCAGATGACCTTATTCGATGGTAGAACTGGTCGTCCATTTGAACGTAAAGTAACAGTTGGTTACATGTACATGCTTAAGTTGAATCACTTAGTTGATGACAAGATGCATGCTCGTTCTACTGGTTCATACTCATTAGTAACTCAGCAGCCACTTGGTGGTAAAGCTCAGTTCGGTGGTCAGCGTTTCGGTGAAATGGAAGTTTGGGCACTTGAAGCATACGGTGCTGCATATACACTTCGTGAAATGCTTACTGTTAAGTCTGATGACGTTAATGGTAGAACTAAGATGTATAAGAATATTGTTGACGGTAAGTACACTATGGAAGCTGGTATTCCTGAGTCATTCAATGTTCTATTACGTGAAATTCGTTCACTTGGTATCAATATCGATCTTGTCCGCAAGGAATAAGTTTCAAGATGTGGGGGAGTAATCCCCCATTGTGGCGACAACAATAGGAGAAACTGTTGTGAGCAATATGGAAAACGGTCAAAACGACGACCTTTTAGAAGGTTTAGTTAATCAGACTCCAGTAGCTAAAACCGAAGATGCACCAATTGATCTTGAGATTAGCGATAGCTTAGGTAAATTTGCTAATCGTAGCAATGCATTTAAGCAACGCCTTGAAGATTTTGATGCAATCAAAATTGGTTTAGCTTCACCTGAGATGATCCGTGCATGGTCTTATGGCGAGGTAAAGAAGCCTGAGACTATTAACTATCGTACATTTAAACCAGAGCGTGATGGTTTATTCTGTGCTAAGATTTTCGGACCTATTAAAGACTATGAGTGTTTATGCGGTAAGTACAAGCGCTTAAAACACCGTGGTACTATCTGTGATAAGTGTGGCGTTGAAGTAACTCAGGCTAAAGTACGTCGTGAGCGTATGGGTCACATTGAGTTAGCATCCCCAGTTGCACATATTTGGTATTTAAAATCACTACCATCTCGTATCGGTTTAATGCTTGATATGAAGTTACGTGATATTGAAAGCGTACTTTATTTTGAGAGCTATGTTGTAACAGATCCAGGTATGACTGAATTATCTGAGCGTCAGTTACTAACCGAAGAGCAGTATGTAGATGCATTATCTAAGTATGGTGATGATTTCACCGCTAAGATGGGTGCTGAGGCTGTTCTAGACTTATTAAAGCAAATTAATCTTGAGGAAGAATTAAAAGCTGTACGTGAGGCTTTAGATTCAACTTCTTCAGAATCAAATCGTAAAAAGTTTGCTAAGCGCTTAAAGCTAATTGAATCATTTATCAATTCAGGTAACAAGCCAGAGTGGATGATCTTAACTGTATTACCAGTTCTACCACCTGATTTACGTCCATTAGTTCCACTAGACGGTGGTCGTTTTGCTACATCTGATTTGAACGATTTATATCGTCGTGTTATCAACCGTAACAATCGTTTAAAGAGATTGTTAGAGTTAGCAGCTCCTGAGATCATCGTACGTAACGAAAAGCGTATGTTACAAGAGTCTGTTGATGCCTTAATGGATAACGGTCGTCGTGGTCGTGCAATCACTGGTTCAAACAAGCGTGCCTTAAAGTCACTTGCTGACATGATTAAGGGTAAGCAAGGTCGTTTCCGTCAGAACTTATTAGGTAAGCGTGTTGACTACTCAGGTCGTTCTGTAATTACTTGCGGACCTTTCTTACGTCTACACCAATGCGGTCTTCCAAAGAAGATGGCTATTGAGTTATTCAAGCCATTTATCTATGGCCGTTTAGAGTTACGCGGTTTAGCTACTACCATCAAAGCTGCTAAGAAGATGGTAGAAAGAGAAGATCCAATCGTATGGGATGTATTAGACGAAGTAATTCGTGAACATCCTATTATGTTGAACCGTGCTCCTACCCTTCACAGATTAGGTATTCAAGCTTTCGAGCCTGTTCTAATCGAAGGTAAAGCAATTCGTCTACACCCTCTAGTATGTCCAGCATTCAACGCTGACTTCGACGGTGACCAGATGGCGGTTCACGTACCTCTAACTCTAGAAGCACAGTTAGAAGCTCGTGCCCTAATGATGTCTACAAACAATGTATTGTCTCCAGCTTCTGGTGACCCAATCATTGTTCCTGCACAGGACGTTGTATTAGGTCTATACTACATGACCCGTATGAGAATCGGTGCTCGTGGTGAGGGCTTAATTTTAACTGATGCTAAAGAAGCAGAGCGTCTATACAAGGCAGATCAAGTTGATTTCCACGCACGTATTGCATGTCGTGTAAATTACTTTGAAAAGAATACTGATACAGGTGAATTTGTTGAGCACAACGAATTACGTCTAACCACAGTTGGTCGTGCAATGTTGTCTCTAATTTTACCTAAGGGATTATCTTTTGATTTAATCGATCCTCCAGCAGAAGGCGTAACTCAAGAGAACATCCACGAAATCTTGTCACAAAAGAATTGGTTTACTCATGTTTCTAACCAACCTCTTGGCAAGAAGAAGATCGGTGCATTATTAAACAACTGCTATCATAAGTTAGGTCTAAAGGACACTGTAATGTTCGCTGACCACATTATGTATACCGGTTTTGCTAATGCAGCTATTTCTGGTTCATCAGTTTGCGTTGATGATATGTTAATCCCTAAGGAGAAACAGACAATTATTTCATCAGCACAAAAAGAAGTGATGTCAATTCAAAGTCAGTACGAGAATGGTCAGATCACTCCTGGTGAGAGATACAACAAGGTTATCGACGTATGGTCAAATGCAAATGATAAAGTTGCTAAGGCCATGATGGCAAACCTATCTACTCAGACTGCTAAGAACATTCTTGGTGAGGAAGAGAAAGAATCATCCTTCAACAGCATCTACATGATGGCTGACTCTGGTGCTCGTGGTTCTCCAGCTCAGATCCGTCAGCTAGCTGGTATGCGTGGTTTGATGGCTAAGCCTGATGGTTCTATTATCGAAACCCCTATTACTGCAAACTTCCGTGAAGGCTTGAACGTACAGCAGTACTTCATTTCAACTCACGGTGCTCGTAAGGGTCTTGCTGATACCGCATTGAAGACAGCTAACTCAGGTTACTTAACTCGTCGTTTAGTTGACGTAGCACAAGACATGGTAATTACTGAGGACGATTGCGGTACCGATGATGGTCTAGAGATTACTCCACACGTTAACGGTGGTGATGTAATTGAAACCTTACGTGACAGAGTATTAGGTAGAACTCTTGCAGCTGACGTTCTAAAACCAGGTTCTAAGGAAGTTCTAATACCTAAGGGGTCATTACTAGACGAGAAACTATGCAGTGTATTAGAGGCTCATAGCGTTGATCGTGTAAAGGTACGTTCACCTATTACATGTAAGACTAAGTTTGGTATCTGTGCTAAGTGCTATGGTCGTGATTTGGCTCGCGGTCACTTAGTAAATCCTGGTGAAGCAGTTGGTGTTATTGCAGCTCAGTCAATCGGTGAGCCTGGTACACAGTTAACCATGCGTACCTTCCACATCGGTGGTGCAGCATCTCGTGCAGTAGCTGAATCTGGTGCTACCGTAAGAAATAGCGGTATTATCAGAATTGAGAATTCAAAGGTAGTAACCAACACTGAAGGCAAGCAAGTTGTAACTTCTCGTCAATCAGAGTTATTTGTTATCGATGAGTTTGGCTCAGTTAAGGAAAGCCACAAGATCCCTTACGGTGCCGTATTAGAGGTTAAGGAAGGCGATCAAGTTAAGGTTGGTCAAACTGTAGCTCGTTGGGATCCTCATACTCACCCAATTATTTCTGAAGTTCACGGTTTCATTAAGTACACAGATATTATTGAAGGCGTAACTGTTGATAAGAAAGAAGACGAAGCATTAGGTATTTCTTCAATCGAAGTTAGAGAAATGGCTGCTCGTCCAACACAGGGTAAAGAGAAGAGACCTTCTGTTAAGATCGTTGACCAAAAGGGTGAAGACGTTCTAATTCCTGGTACTACAGTAGCAGCTCAGTACATGTTACAGGCTAAAGCTATTGTTCAAATTCAGGATGGCGCAGAGATCAATATCGGTGACGTTATCGCTCGTATTCCTCAGGTTGCTGGCGGTACTAAGGATATTACCGGTGGTCTACCTCGTGTTGCAGACTTGTTCGAAGCACGTGCTCCTAAAGAGCCAGCTATTTTAGCTGAGATTTCAGGTACTATTACCTTTGGTAAGGAAACTAAATCAAAGCGTCGCTTAGAGATCACTCCTGCATTAGGTGCAGTTGATGAGTTTGGCATGCCAGTTCAACCTCATGACGAGATGATCCCTCTATCACGTAACTTAAACGTATTCGAGGGTGAAACTGTAACTAAGGGTGAAATGATCGCTGAAGGTCCTGAGTCACCACACGATATCTTAAGATTACGTGGTGTTAACGCTGTAGCTAACTACATTGTTAACGAGGTTCAAGACGTTTACCGCTTACAAGGTGTTAAGATTAACGATAAGCACATTGAAGTTATCGTTCGTCAGATGTTACGTAAGTGCGAAATCCTTGATCCAGGTGAGTCAACAGAGTTCCTAAAGGACGAAATTGCTGAAGTTTCACGTGTACGTACTGTAAACGAGAGACTAGAAGCTCAAGGCAAGAAGCCTGTAATTTACAGACACATTCTAATGGGTCTAACCAAGGCTTCCTTAAGCACCGACAGCTTCATTTCAGCTGCATCCTTCCAGGAAACAACTCGTGTATTAACCGAGGCTTCTGTTGAAGGTAAGGTTGATGAATTACGTGGTCTAAAGGAAAACGTAATCGTAGGTCGTCTAATTCCTGCTGGTACTGGTTACAAGTACCACAAGCAGCGTAGAGAAGAGCTTGAGAGAATGAAGAATGCTCAGTCTCAAGAGAAGGTATCTACCGATGAGTTAGAGAAGCAGTTAAGTGCTGCTTTAGAGGCTGTTGATTCAACTTCTGTTGGCGACAACAACTAACCTAAAAAAAGATTAAATAAAATGCCCTCTCCTATTTAGGTTTGGGCATTTTTTATATATAGTGTAAGAAGTTAATGAAATGTTAAGGAGATAAAAATGAGTGATGTAAAGATTGTATCAACCACTAATGCCCCAGCTGCTATTGGCCCTTATGTACAAGGCAAAATTGTAAATGGATTCTTATTTGCTTCAGGTCAAATTCCTTTAGTTCCAAGCACTGGTGCTTTAGCAGAAGGTGGCATTGAGGAGCAAGCAAGACAAGCTCTTACTAACGTAAAAGCCTTAGTTGAAGCTGCTGGCTCTGATTTATCAAAAGTTGTAAAGACAACCTGTTTCTTAAAAGATATCAACGACTTTGCAGCTTTTAACGCAGTATATGCTGAGTTCTTTAAAGAAAATGCTCCTGCTCGTTCTTGCGTTGGTGGTATCGATTTACCTAAAGGCGCATTGTGCGAAGTAGAAGTTATCGCTGCAGTTTAAATAATATTGACTCTCAGAAACTCCTCTGAGAGTTTTATTGTATTCGTGGATAATTCATGAAACTACTAGCCATCCTAACTCAACCTTATCTAAATAAAACCGCCTATAAGACTTTTGAAGACTTAATTACTAGAGCTCTTGAGAACAATGAACTTGAAGAGTTATGTTGTTTTTTTACTTCAAAAGCCGCTTTAATTAGCGTATTAAAAACAAAAGTTGCTCAAGCATATGGAGCTGATTTTGATGACAAGCAGTTTGAGCATGTACAAAACTTCTTGATATCGCTCAAACCAAAGGCAAATTTACTAGTATGTGGTAGGGCTTTTAACTCCTTAGAGTTTGAGAAAGATTCTTTAAATCCAAACTTTGAATTGTCAGGAAATGTAGAAATGTCCATGATGATTAGCGAGTATGACAAGGTGATTGAGTTTTGATGAAAAATATCTTGGTAGTATTAAGCTCAGATCCTCTAAAGTCAGATCTCTATGAGCAAGGCATAGAAGTAACGCTTAATTTAGCTGATGCTGATGTTAGTGTTGAAGCATATTTTGAAGGAGAATTTTTGAAGGCTCTAAAAGAAGCTTCTAATGACAGCATCTTCTATAAGAAGTTAAAACAAATCAATTTGTATGAAGTAAAGTGCAGTTCGAATGACAAGGCTTTATCTTTAGCAGAGGATTTTGATTTGCATCTAGTTAATCCAAAGGATTATTTCTCACAATTTAAAAAAATAGTGGTTTTCTAGCATGTTAGTGCACTTGGTATTTAATAAAGTATCATTAAAGCAAGCCTGTGAAAATGCGACGACAGGTGATGCAATTGCTCTTATATTTGATGGCTCAAAGGCTGAAATAGAAAATAATGATCTTGAAAATTCTCTGCAGGATAGAGCTGTAAAAATAATTACTGCAGGTGAAAATGATAGCTTGTATAAGTTAATCTTTAATAAAGATAGTATTACTAAAAGTTACTACTAAATGCATTTAAACAACTGCAATTAGCAATTTACTAATTGCAGTTTCAATCTAATTAGATTAAAGATACAAAGAATTCTTTTAGAAGATTGGCTTTAGTTTCTACAGTATCTAAATCTAACCATTCTGACTCTGTATGAGCATCTCCACCAATACCACCAAATCCATCTAAAACAGGAGTTTTAGTTTGGGAAATATGGTTGCCATCTGAAACAGCACCTGATCTTACAAAGGTAGTTTTGATAGAGAGTTTCTTTGCAACGGCAGCTATTTTTTGTTTTAGTTCTTCAGTTTTTTCAAACTCTTCCATTGCAGGATTGATCAATAAGACATCATAATTGGCTTTGATATCTTGTCCAAAAGGAGTTTCAAATTCCTTTTTAAACTTAGCAAAAAACTCGTCACACTGTTTAGAAGTCCAAAAACGAACATCAATACGTGCAAAACAATCCTCAGCTATTGCATTTGCAATAAGTCCACCTTGAATTACTCCGAAATTCACAGTTACATTTTCATTTGCTAAGGCATTGATCCTTTGAATGCAGTTTGCCATTGCATTGATGGCTGAACGTCCCTTTTCAGGACAAGCACCAGCGTGAGCACCTCTACCTTTTAACTTAATATCAATGTGAGAGATACCTTTTCTTTGAGAGGTAAAAGCACCAAGTTCACTTTGACCTTCACAAATCAGAGCATAGCGACTCTTTTTGGCAATATCATCAATCCAAGCTGAGGATTTTGTAGAGCCTGTTTCTTCATCTGGATTAAAGCAAATAGCAATTTTTACTTTCTTTAATTGCTCAGGATCTAGTTTAGATAAGGCCCAAAGAATGATGAGGTCACCATCTTTCATATCAAAAACACCAGGACCAAAAGCTTTATTGCCAACTACCTTAAAAGGACGTTTTAAAGCTTCACCTTCTTTGAAAACAGTGTCCATGTGACCTACTAATAATACATCGTAGCTATCAGCATCTTTGCAATTAGTTACAAAAAGACCATTGCCAACACTAGGACCTAAATCAACTATTTCTGTATAGAAACCAGCTTCTTTGTAAAAAGATTGCAAGGTTAAAGCAACTTTAGTTACACCTTGAGTATTTACCGTTCCAGAGTCGATGTTAACTATAGCTTCTAACTTGCTTAAAAAGTCATTTAAATTTGTAATCTTAGACATGTGTTCACCTACTAAAATGTAGTCTTTTTAATAATTAGTTTACCTATTCCTTGCACTATAGAAATTATCAATAATACAACTGCTACCACTAACCAAATCATGTCGCGGTAACCCATTTGATAGCCGTAGCGGATAGCAAAATCACCAATACCACCAGCTCCTATGGCACCTGCAATAGCAGTGATACCAATAAAACTTACAAAAGTAATCATGGTTACTCTAGTGATACCAGAAATTGACTCTCTTAAATAAACGCCAAAGATGATTTCTAGCGGTCTTAACCCCATAGCCTTACTTGCTTCAATTAAACCTGAATCTAAATGGGATAACACAGATTCAATTTGACGAGAAAAGAAAGGTACGGTGCCAAATATCAGTGCTACAAATGATCCTGTAAGACCAGATCCTGTACCAACAATTGCTCTTGATAATGGAATGAGTAATACCATTAAGATAATGAAAGGAATAGCGCGCAATACGTCAATGGCTCTATCAAAGAAGATATAGACGAATCTATTCTCTAAGATACCACCCTTTTTACAAACCACTAAGAGTACACCAATTACAACACCTAAAACCCAAGCAATGGTTCCTGACACTAATACCATAATTAGGGTATCAAGAAGGCTAGAGTAGAACTCTTCACTTAAACGCTCAAAATTTGGCAACAAAGTATTAACTAGATTTTCCATTATTTTATTCTCTCTAAAGAAACGCCCATCTTACGGATGAATTCAAGCGCTGGTTCAATATCTTGATTTGGCTCTTTACCAAAGAGTTGAACACATAGTTGACCAAATGGCTTTTCTTCAATGTAATCAATATTGCCATATAAAATGTTAGCTTCTATACCGAAGTTTGCGTATAGTCTACTCATTAGAGGTATGGCTGTGGCATTACCTGTATAAGTAAGATGATAAACAGGTAGGTTCTCATCAATAAATTCTAACTTTCCTTTGGTATGTAATAGCTTTAAGAAGTTCTCGCTAGAGCCTGAGGTTTCAATAAATTTTTTACCAAGCTCTGTCTTAGGATTTGCAAAAAGCTCATACACATCATTGCACTCAACAACTTCTCCATTTTCCATTATGGCCGCTCTATGGCAGATATCTTTTACTACAGACATTTGATGAGTAATGATCACAATGGTAAGCTTAAGTTGCTCATTAAGGGTTTTAAGTAATTTTAAGATAGAGGCGGTAGTTTTGGGATCTAAAGCAGAAGTTGCTTCATCGCATAACAAGATTTTAGGATCGCAAGCTAAAGCTCTAGCAATAGCTACACGTTGCTTTTGACCGCCTGATAATTGAGATGGATGAACATAAGCTTTATCACTTAACTCAACTAACTCTAATAACTTTGTGATCTTCTTAATGCGATCTTCTTTTTTCATACCTGTACGCTTTAAAGGCATATCTATATTGTCAAATACAGTTCGAGAAGGCATCAAATTAAAGTGCTGGAAAATCATTCCAATAGATTGTCTGACAGAGGACAATTCTTTGTCAGAATAATCAGTTATGTCTTCACCATCGATAATGACTTTGCCACTATCTGGTTTTTCAAGCAGATTGATACAACGAACTATGGTACTTTTACCAGCTCCTGAAAAACCTATAACTCCGAATATCTCACCTTGTTTAATATTCAAAGATACATCTTTTACGGCATGAACTTTGCCTTTGGAGGTATCAAAATATTTTTCGATATGTTCAAGCTTTATCATTGATTTTATTCTATCTATAGTAAGTTAATGCTGTACACACTATGTGTGTTTTAAGTTTTTGATCTTTCTTTTTTTTTCTAAGATCTTTTGATTTTGAATGTCAATTTTACTATATCTTCATCAAGGTTGTTTTAATAAGCAAGATAACCTTTTGTATAAAACTATAAAAAAAGTCCCTCGTAAGGGACTTATTCTATAAATATCTGCCTTTACAAGCGCTATTGCTACCAAGCAGAGATATAGCCACCGTCATAAGCTGTATTGATAGTGTTCTTTACGTTATCAGATCTAAAAGCCTTAACCACTTTTTGGTAAATAGGGTTATCTTTGTCTTCAGTACGTGCAACGATAACATTTACATAAGGATTGTCTTCACCTGTTGCTTTAGGATCTTCAGAAAAGATTGCATCAGTAGGCTTTAACTTTGCAGTGTAGGCATTACCTCCGTTGATGCAGGCAGCATCAATATCAGGAAGAATGTTTGCTAGTACACCAGACTCAGCCTCTCTAATTTCAATTTTAACGTTATATTTTGTAATATCAGCTTTAGTTGGTACGTATCCTTTTGCTGGATCAACTTCAATTAGACCTGCTGCTTCTAGAAGTTTTAAAGAACGACCGCCATTAGTTAAATCTGATGGAATACCAATAATGGAGCCGTCTTTGATATCAGATACTGATTTAATTTTGTTCTTATTGTTATATAGTCTGATAGGAGCAATTAAAGTTTGGCAAATAGGAGTTAATTTATAGCCATTGCGTTCTATATCATTATTTAAGAATGCTACGTGCTGGAAGGCATTAAGATCAATCTCTTTGTCTGATAAAGCACGGTTAGGAGTAGCGTAATCAGAGAATTTTACTAGTTTAACTTGAATTTTATCTTTAGCTAAATTCTTATTTACATCATCCCAATGCAAGTTGTAATCACCTACAACACCAATTTTAACTACGGTTACACCGTCATCTGCTTTCTTATCTCCACAGCCAGTTATAGTAATGCTTAATGCTGCGATAGTAGCAGCGATGCAAAGCTTAATTGATTTCATAATATCTCTTACCTCAAACAAAATTTAATAAATTATTGATGAGTAAATTATTAATAAAATGCCAAATAAACGCAAATACTATATATCTATAGCTTGATATAGAAAATAACTATATTAATAGACAATTAATAGACAAAAAATTGCTAATTAATTCAATGTAATAGATAAAAGAATGAAACAAGGGTAGATTATGGTAAAAAAAGGCATGTTTAAGCTAAAAAAACAATTGACCTTAGGTTTTATTTTGTATTAAAATCCATAAGCTCAAATTTTTGTATTGAGTGAAATAGTAAGATCTGTCCATTTCGGACTAACAGGAGATTTTATTTAATGTCTACTATTAATCAGTTGGTTCGCAAGCCACGCGTTAAAGTAGTTTCTAAGAACAAGGTTCCAGCATTGGAAGCTTGCCCACAGAAACGTGGCGTTTGCACCCGTGTATACGCTGTTAAGCCAAAAAAGCCTAACTCAGCAATGCGTAAAGTATGTCGTGTTCGTTTAACTAATGGTTTTGAAGTTACTTCATACATTGGTGGTGAGGGTCACAACCTTCAGGAGCACTCAGTTGTAATGATTCGTGGTGGTCGTGTTAAGGACTTACCAGGTGTTCGTTACCACACCATCCGTGGTTCTTTAGACTGCGCAGGTGTTAAAGATCGTAAACAGTCTCGCTCTAAATATGGTGTAAAGAAGCCTAAGGCTTAATACATCCTTAAAGAGTAAGGCCAAACAATTTTTTTTAGATAATTTTAGGTTTTGGAAAACCCTGAAATTAGAGGATATATAAATGCCAAGACGTCGTGAAGTTGCTCAGCGTAAAATTTTACCTGATCCAAAATTCAACTCTGAGTTATTAGCAAAGTTTATTAATGTCGTAATGCTAGATGGCAAGAAGTCAATTGCTGAAGCTATCGTATATGGCGCATTAGACACCATTTCTGAGAAGACAGGCAAGGACCACCTCGCCCTGTTCGAAGAGGCCCTTGAGCACATCCGCCCAGACGTAGAAGTTAAGTCTCGTCGTGTAGGTGGTGCAAACTATCAAGTTCCAGTAGAAGTTCGTCCTGCACGTGGTAACGCATTAGCAATGCGTTGGTTAGTTGATGCAGCTCGTGGTCGTCACGAGAAGAGCATGGCTGCACGTTTAGCTGCTGAAATGGCAGATGCAGTTGAGAACAAAGGTACTGCTGTTAAGAAGCGTGAAGATGTTCACCGCATGGCTGAGGCTAACAAGGCATTCAGTCACTTCCGTTGGTAGTACTCTAGGAGATATATTACTATGGCACGTCAAACAGCTATTAATATGTATCGTAATATCGGTATCAGTGCTCACATTGATGCTGGTAAGACTACAACTACTGAGCGTATTCTTTTCTATACCGGTAAGAGCCACAAGATCGGTGAGGTTCATGATGGTGCTGCTACCATGGACTGGATGGAACAAGAGCAAGAGCGTGGTATTACTATTACCTCTGCTGCTACCACTTGTTTCTGGCACGGTATGAGCGGTCAGTGGAAAACTCCATATCGTTTCAATATTATTGATACCCCAGGTCACGTTGACTTTACTGTTGAAGTAGAGCGTTCAATGCGTGTTCTTGATGGTGCAGTTATGGTTTACTGCGCTGTAGGTGGTGTTCAGCCTCAGTCTGAGACCGTATGGCGTCAGGCTCAAAAGTACAAGGTTCCTCGTATTGCTTTCGTTAATAAGATGGACCGTACTGGTGCTAACTTCCTACGTGTTGTTGATCAAATCAAGACTCGTTTAAAGGGCAACCCAGTTCCTCTAATGTTACCTATTGGTAAAGAGGATTCATTCATCGGTGTTGTTGACCTAATTAAGCGTAAGGCTATCGACTGGGATGAGGCTTCACAAGGTATGAAGTTCGAGTACACCGATATCCCTGCAGATATGGTTGAAGATGTTGAAGAGTGGCGTGGCAAGTTAGTTGAAGCTGCAGCTGAAGCTAACGACAAGCTAATGGATAAGTTCTTTGGTGGCGAAGAGTTAACCGAAGAAGAAATTAAGGCTGGTTTACGTGAGCGTACATTACGCAACGAAATCATCCCTATGTGCTGCGGTTCTGCATTTAAGAACAAGGGTGTTCAAGCAATGCTTGACGCTGTTGTTGATTATTTACCATCACCAGCTGATGTACCTGATATTGAAGGTAAGACTTTAGATGGTCAGCCAGATACTCGTAAGGCAGATGATAAGGCTCCATTCTCAGCTTTAGCATTCAAGTTAGCTACTGACCCATTCGTTGGTAACTTAACCTTCTTACGTTGCTATTCAGGTGTTATCAATTCAGGTGATACCGTTCTAAACTCAGACAAGCAAAAGCGTGAGCGTTTTGGTCGTCTAGTTCAGATGCACGCAAACAACCGTATCGAGATTAAAGAAGTTTTCGCAGGTGATATTGTTGCTGCTATCGGTCTTAAGGAAACCACCACTGGTGATACCCTATGTGACCCAGAGCACCCAATTTTACTTGAGTCAATCGAGTTCCCAGAGCCAGTTATCTCTGTAGCTGTTGAGCCTAAGACAAAAGCTGACCAAGAAAAGATGGCATTAGCTTTAAACCGTCTAGCTCAAGAAGATCCTTCATTCCGTGTTCACACCGATGAAGAGTCAGGCCAGACCATTATTTCAGGTATGGGTGAGCTACACTTAGATATTATTGTTGACCGTATGCGTCGTGAGTTTAAGGTTGAGTGTAACGTAGGTAAACCACAAGTAGCATATCGTGAAACAATCAAGGCTAAGGTTGAGCAAGAAGGTAAATTCGTACGTCAGTCTGGTGGTCGTGGTCAATACGGTCACTGCTGGTTACGTATCGAGCCTCTTGAGCAAGGTAAAGGCTACGAGTTTGTCAACGAGATCGTTGGTGGTGTTATTCCTAAGGAATACATCCCAGCTATTGATAAGGGCGTTCAAGAGCAGATCGCTAACGGTGTAATGGCTGGTTACCCAGTTGTTGACGTTAAGGTTACTGTATTTGACGGTTCTTTCCACGAAGTTGACTCATCTGAAATGGCATTCAAGATTGCTGCTTCTATGGCTTTCAAAGATGGTTTCAAGAAGGCACAACCTGTTCTTCTAGAGCCTTTAATGAAGGTTGAAGTTGATACTCCTGAAGAGTACATGGGTGATGTTATCGGCGATTTAAACCGTCGTCGTGCACTTGTAGAAGGCATGGAAGATGGTCCTATGGGCAAGATCGTTCATGCAATGGTTCCTCTAGGAGAAATGTTCGGTTATGCTACCGATTTACGTTCTCAAACACAGGGTCGTGCTTCATACGTAATGGAGTTCGGTCACTATGCAGAGGCTCCAAAGAACATCGCTGAAGCAGTTATTGCAGAGCGCCAGACTAAGTCTGAATAGTTTTATTTAACATTATTTTTAACTGGTGTAGTGAAAGCTGCACCTCTAAAAACTAAAGGAAATTAAAAAATGGCAAAAGAGAAGTTTGTCCGTGGTAAGACCCACGTAAACGTAGGTACAATTGGTCACGTTGATCATGGTAAGACTACTTTAACAGCAGCTATCACAACCGTATTAGCAAAGACCTATGGTGGTGAAGCACGTAAGTTCGATCAGATCGATAACGCACCAGAAGAGAAGGCACGTGGTATTACCATTAACACCTCTCACGTAGAGTACGATACAGCAAAACGTCACTACGCACACGTTGACTGCCCAGGTCACGCTGACTATGTTAAGAACATGATTACTGGTGCAGCACAGATGGATGGTGCAATTCTAGTAGTAGCAGCAACTGATGGTCCTATGCCACAGACTCGTGAGCACATCCTATTAGCACGTCAGGTAGGCGTACCATACATCATCGTATTCCTAAACAAGTGCGATATGGTTGATGACGAAGAGTTATTAGAGTTAGTAGAGATGGACGTACGTGATTTATTAAATCAGTACCAATTCCCAGGTGACGACACTCCAATCATCCGTGGTTCAGCATTAGGCGCATTAAACGGTGAAGAGAAGTGGGAAAAGGCAATTCTACAATTAGCAGATACCTTAGACTCATACATTCCAGATCCAAAGCGTGATATTGACGATCCATTCCTATTACCAATCGAAGATATCTTCTCAATTTCAGGTCGTGGTACAGTAGTAACCGGTCGTGTTGAGCGTGGTATCATTCACGTAGGTGATGAAGTAGAAATCGTTGGTATTCGCCCAACCACCAAGACCACAGTAACAGGCGTAGAAATGTTCCGTAAGTTACTAGACGAAGGTCGTGCAGGTGATAACGTAGGTATCTTATTACGTGGTACAAAGCGTGATGAGGTAGAGCGTGGTCAGGTTCTAGCAGCTCCTGGTACAATCACACCACACACCAAGTTCACAGGTCAGGTATACGTATTATCAAAGGATGAAGGTGGTCGTCATACTCCATTCTTCAAGGGCTACCGTCCACAGTTCTTCTTCCGTACAACCGATATTACAGGTACTATCGATTTAAAAGAAGGCGTAGAGATGGTAATGCCAGGTGATAACACTGACATGACAGTAACCTTAATCCACCCAGTAGCAATGGCAGAAGGCGAGCGCTTCGCTATTCGTGAAGGTGGTCGTACCGTAGGTGCTGGTGTTGTTGGTACTATCATTGAATAATATCAAGCACTAACGCTTAAAAAAAGCCAGGCATTGCCTGGCTTTTTTGCATCCGAAGTTGAGGAAATCAGCCCTCTAACTCTTGTCTCTTGTCTATAAGTCCCTTACTTAAACAATTCCTCTTGTAATTGATAGTTACAATTCTGTGAATTCTCATTCAAGGTTAATACCTTCACAAAAGCGTTCTCGATTACCTCTTCACTTCTTGGATTATGGATATTGTCAAAAGGAGAGAAAGTATCAGCTTGTTTACCTTTTCCGCATAAGATTTCAAGTCCTATATATTTAGTGGTTTCTTTAATAGGCTTTACTGACAATTGATACTTTACAGTACAAGAAATAATATCTTGAAGCTTAACCGACTCAAGATCTTTATGCTTTGCATCTATAAGTAATACAGATTTAATTTGCGTTTGTTTGTTGGTTACTACAATTGCAAAATCTGGTGTGTAAAAATGCTCATAGCTCTCGCTTCCCCATATAGGAGAAGTAATATTGTTTACTATCAAAGAGGTGCTTCTGTATAGTCCTGTGTTTCCTTCTCTTTGGGAGTATATAACTGGTTGATAGATTACTTTAGCAGCATAGGATTCTGAGTCTAGATTAAAGATCTCGTTAAACTCAGGTTCAAAGGTACTATATAAACTAGTATAGTCATCCTCACTCTTTTGGTTACCAGTAAAAGTAAAACCATTACTTTCGAAGGCTTTGACTATCTTTAGTAAGCAATAGTATTCGTACAATCTACTCTTATAAATTGCATTGATAATAAAGTCATTGCTTTCAATAGTTGTGATATCTAGTGAGTACCACTGTTTCATTTGAGTGTAGATTAGTCTGTAAGCAGGTACTGACAAGAACACAGGGGTTGGTCTTGGGATCTTTTTAACACCAATTTCTTCTACTGGTAGCAGGGTGCGATATTGAGAGTAAAGCCTTACTAGGCGAGTACGCAAATCACTGAGCTTTTTCTTTTCCTCATCAGTTATAGCATTGAAATTAAGTATTCCTTCATAGGATTTAATGAAGGAAGCAAATTGATTAGAGTAATTGTGGTAATTTGCTTGAATTGCAAGGCTAATAGCTTTGATATCATTGATGATCTTATGTAAAAAGCTAACTAACGCTCTGTTTTCATAGATAGACAGATCTCTTACATTGGTAATCATTAAAGTATGCTTAGGAATGTAATTTCTGCCTCTAAACTTAATGCCTGTCTCATCATCAAAAGGAGTTAACTCATCTGGATGATTTGCTATGTAGTGTAGCGTTTCAGGACTAAAAGACTTTATTCTATAGAAGTTATCAACGATGCCTTCCTGTTTTAGTTTAAAGTATGCATTGGTTTTGAAAAAGCCTAATTCCTGTTCATAAACAGTCGCAATCTTACCTAGAGTTTTTAGCAGGGAGTTAAATTCAAGATGCTCTGTTTTCTGCTTATGTAATACTTTAGTTTTATTCTCATCAATTTCTTGGCTAAAGAAGTATTTTGAAGCGTAGGATTGAACATACTCAATCATATCTTCCATTTCTTTAGTAATGCTGTCATATTCAAAACCAAAATTAGGTAGAGTTCTTACTTGACCTGCAAATGCCAATTTTAAGGAAAATTCTACATATAGTAAGCAATGATCAAAATACTGACCATCGATAACTATATTCAAACACTTAGTATCGTCATGAGGAATATAAGCTATGGTTTGTATTGGCTCTTGATTTATCGTAAGAGCAAATTCGTCCTTGCTTAATTGATATGATCTTTTACCTTTAAAAAGATCTTGCTCGGTATCAGAGACAAAACTATCTTCAGAGCAGATCTTTAAAATATAGTGCTCATAGGAAGAAGGACTGATAGCTACATTTAAATCAAAATCGTTATTATCACTTAAAGTCCAAGTGCAACATACTTGTTCTAAAAGTGCATTATTCTGATTTTGAATAAGCTGTATAGATTTAATCACTTTGAACCTTAAAACTTAAAGAATCTATAGTCCGCCATTTCACTTCCAGAGTTGATAATGCGCTTAATAATATTGGCACATTTGTTCATATTATTAAGATCAAATAGCTCATATAACTCTTCTAAAGCATCTAAATAGCTTTCACCTAAAACATCAATTTGTGGTAGTACTCTTTGGGCAATAGCGTAATCTAAGGCTGTTACAGAAGCTTCATTACCAGTTAGTTTTGTTTCAAGTTTTGGATCAGATAAATATCTTGAAGTTGCAACTACATATTTATCAACCGCATTCTTACATCTATAAGATAACTGTAAATTGAGCTTCATTAAGATATCTTCAACTTTTGCATAGATATCCTTGCACTTTTGAGTCATGCTACCACGTGGAGTAAAGGCTTCTTTTAGCGCATTCCAATTGATAGGTTCAAAAGTGAAGTCCTCAATATCTTTATTTTGAACACCATTGTTAGGTAGTGTAATCACAAAAGCTCTATCTAAAAGACGAGGAGATAATCTATCGGTAGTGTGATCATTATTGATAGTTGCTAAGAATCTTAAGGTATCAGGGATATGATATCTTTGGGTACCACTTAAGGAAATTGTACTATTTGCATCTCTTCTGTCACAAATATTCATGAAGTCTGCAAAGTAATATTCCATAGGGGATAGGTTAGCCTCATCAAATAATACAAGATAAGGAAGTTTATCCATGCCATTTTGGTACTCTGCTTCTAAGAGCTTGAAGCACTCATAGCGTTTAGGATCAGGACTTTCAAAGGTTCCAGTTAAAGGATTGTGGTAACCAATAAAGTCACGTTTAGAGTTCCAACCTCTTTCAACAGACACTTGTAAGTAGCGATTAAAGAATTCTTTATCACCCTTCCAATTGTCGCGAATGCAGGTTTTATCAATGTCACAAAGACCTAGAGCTTTACCTAGAATATTACAAATACTAGTTTTTCCAGAGCCAGGAGCACCTGATAAAACAGTTAAAAATCCTTGGGTGATACAAGCAAGTAAGTTGATGTATTCAATATTTGAGTTCTCGTAACGACGGATTTCACTAAGCTTTGAGCAAAGGTAATGAATTAAATCATTATCTTTTTTATTGATAGGATTTATGCTCTTGATAATTTCTAAACGTCTGTTGTCATTATCAAATTCTATCTTAGCGTTAGCACCGTTAGCAGCTCTCATGATCTTTGAAGTGATCTCATTGTCAAAAGCTAGACTTGCCACTATTGAAGTAGTGTTCTTTAAGCGCTCTTCATATTTGCCAATGCCATTATCAAAGGATTCATAGTCTTCCTTTGCTTTGGTGATCTTAGCTTCTAATTCCTTTTGTTCATTTTCAAGTCTTGTAAGTTCTGCTTGAGCTAAACTAATGTTGTTAAAGGCTACAAGTAACTCTTTTTTCTCATTTAGAAGATTGTCTACTTCATGAGTTTCATTATCTAAATCCTTAATGCCTTCTTTTAATTCTTTTAGTTTTGCTTCTAGCTTTTTAACTTCGTTTTTCTTTTGGGAGGAAATCTCTTCTAAATGAAGGTTCTTTGCAAAATCCTCTTTTAGTTTTTTATCTTGCTCAATTACGCCACATACTTGGCTTATGAATTTCTCATCTGAACTTGCGCAGTATTTAAAGATCTCATAGTAGCGCTCTAAGTTCTTGTGGCTATACTCAATCTTAGATACTAATTGCTTAATTCTTGTGAATCTGCCTTGAGTAAAATCATCAAAACCTTCGCAGTAAAGAGAAGAACTCATATCTAAGGCTTCTAGGATTTCATTAGAGCCTTTTTCTGTTTCTTCAACATCACTTAAGTTAAGATGCTTTTCTTCAACGTAAATATCTAATAATTTCTCATCAGGAATTACATCTTCAATTTGATATTTAATGTAGTGCTCACCAGCTAGGATAATATCTAAATCAGTAAACTGAGGATGTAGGATAAGTTTACTTGGATTGAAAGTACTTTGTTCAAGTGAAAGAGGGGTGAGCTTTTGAATAACATCTAACTTAGCTGAGAATGATTCACTATTAGTTGAAGAGCAAGCTGTTAATGAGAAATCACCAAAGCTATTCTTTTTAACTTTAAAAGGACCATAATAGTTTTTGCCTAATCTTAAAACTACTGTGTCTTGGTTGAAATAAGTAGGCAAATTTTTTGGATCGTCATCGTTGAAGATCACAAGATTTGATTTATAAAAATCAAATTCCTCATCTGTATCTTTTGGGGTAACCACACAATATAAGCGGTGTGCAAGGTTAGGATCTTTTGCGGCAGCACAGATACGTTTTTCTTTTACAGCATCTGAAACTACAATCATGTTACCAACTTCACGATGGCTATCAGGCACAATTTCACTGCTGTAGTAAGCTAAATTTACTAAAGAGTGATTACCTAAATTCTGTAAGAATTTTTGAGCAGAAGATCCTATATCGTTGTATTCAAGTTTGATAAAACCGTCAGCAGAGTAGAGCTCTTTTCTTTCATTAGCAACCACGTAGTACTCGTTGCCATTCCAACTTAGTAAAGGGTAGAAGTTGTAGAACTTACTTCTGTTGATTTCAACGATATTTAAAATACCAGTTACATATTTGATTTCATTGTCATTTAAAGAGGTATCTTCTTCTACAACTGTTTTATCTAACTTGCCGTCAATTAAAGTTACGCGTTTAGATTCTGACAACTGTTTAATTAGAGCATTTAATTCTTTTTGTTCAGCTTTAACATCAACTTTAACTTTTGGAGTTTCTACTTTTGTTACCTTTACAGAAATCTCACCGGATGGAGTATGGAGTGTTTTTTCTTCTAAATTATTTTGATGGTTTTGGTTCTTTTTAACAGGATTAAAAATGTTAAAAATACTGATTGGTGTTTCAGGAAGATTTAGTACTTGAACCAAGGTATCAAGATCATCTTTCTCTTCTTCAGTTAAAGTCTTAGGGTGTAATAAGCTATCACAAAATTCTTCAGTAATTTCACCAAGTTCTGTGGTGTCAGGAGCATTTAACTCTTTGACATAAAGACTTATTCTATTACAGCTAAGATTTGCAAAGAAATCATCATGGGATGGAAGAATAACCGCCATTGCAATGGCTAACAAATGCATTTTAGGATCGTCTGGGTATTCTTGTTTTGCAAGATTGTAAAATCTTTCAATCACATTGCCTACGATACCATCTTGAATAATTTTGCTTTTTAATTTGTCAGTATGAAAGATTGCCGAGGTGGCATTCATAACGAAAGGACAGACACAAGTCCATAAATCAGTAGGATTTGCATAAATGCAATTTATCATAGATAACCTACTGGTTATTTTTCGTCCATTTTTATAAACAATTTTTTTAAATAATAAGTTATCTATATTCAGTGGCTCTGTAAGCTTAAAGATAACTTCTAGTAATCCAATTTTTAACAGAATTTCAGATTTTTCTGCTCTATTTTCTTTTGGACAGTCATGTTGAGTCATACTTTTTGCTATTGTTTGAGCCAGTGAGGTCATAAGTTTCTTCCTGTAAGTTAATGAATGGGCTGAATATATTTTTATATGTATGATAAATTATGGACAATAAAAATGTTTGTAAACAAGCATTTTTATCGAAAATTTAACTTATTTTCTTTTCTCTATTTTAAACATCTTTTGATAATTTTTTGGACTAGTTTTGTATTTTTCTTTAAAGGATCTGATGAAATATGATCCGTTATTAAATCCGCAATTATTACTAATTTCAAATATCTTTAATTTTCCCTCTTTAAGCTGTCTTGCGGCAATTTTTAAACGATAGTCAATCAAGTATTGAGTGAAACTTACTCCCATAGTTTTCTTAAAGGTTTTCATGAAATGGCTTTTGGAGACATTCAAACTTTGAGCCATATATTCAATTGACAAGTCTTGCGGGTACATTTGTTGCACTTTAAAAACAGCATCTTTGATAAAACCTAAGGATTTATCAATATTAGAAGGTGTATGCGTAGTTTTAGCGTATTTGTTGATAAGTTGAAGTAATTTGAAAATAGTTGAAATTACTAAAAGTTCATCTTTTGAGTAAACATCGTGCCTTTTGTCGATTAGCTCTTGTAGCAGAGGCGTTGCTTCTTTATTTAATGGAGAATATTGCTTTTGGTAGTAAGTAATTTGCTTAAAACCTGACTCAAAAGGCTCAATGTACTTTTCATAAAGGTAACTACAAGTGCTTTTATCCACAATAGCATCAGCCCTAAATAAAAAGTTAAAAAAGTCTGCTTTATTATCAAGGTGTTGTTCAATGCTATGAGGTACTTGAGGCGGAATTACAATCAGATCTCCTTTAAAAGCAGTAATTTTTAAGTTATCTACCACAAAACAGGAGCTACCATCCTGCACATAGATTATTTCAAACTCGTCATGCCAATGTAGGGGATAAGCTTTGAAAAAGTCTGGTATTTTGGTGTGATAAATCGCGTAAGGTAAATCTAAAGTACCGTGATTTATAGATTCGTGGTAGTTAATGTGAGCCATGATCGTAATAACTCCTAAGTATACAATGCTATTTTACCTAATATGATAGTATTGTGTTATTTTTAATGCTTTATTGTGCAATTTAATGATATTTTTTTCTGATTAAAATGGCTCTATACAAAGTTCAGATATGAGGACATACGAAATGAACTGTGAAGGTATTTTTCATAAATGCGGTTTTAATGACTGCTATGCTTTAAATGAGGATGAGCTAGTCATCAATTTACATGCTAATAAGAGCGTAGATAAGGTTTTAATTTATTACGAAGATCCTTACCTTAACGACTGTGTTGTAGGTGCTCCATGGGATGGTATCGAAAAATCAATGAAACTTGATTTAGAGCTTCGTTATGAGAATATTTGGACTATTACTTTAAAGCCAAAATTCAAGCGCTTGATGTACTACTTTGTAGTCTTTTCAAAAGATGAGAGTAGGTATGTTTACGAAAATGGTGTTACTAAGAATAATCAATACTACAAACACTATTTTAAATTTGGTTGGATGAATGATTCTGACATTTTCAAAGTTCCTAAGTGGGTTGAGAACACTATTTGGTATCAAATCTTCCCAGAGCGTTTTGCAACATCTGGTAGTCCAAAATCCCATCCACTACTAGCTTGGGATGACACTAAGTCAATTGATAGACATTGCTTCTATGGTGGTGATATTAAAGGCGCTACTACTAAGCTTGAGTATTTAAAAGATCTTGGTGTGACAGGTGTCTATTTCAATCCTATCTTTGAGTCTACTGAAAATCATAAATACAACACCACAGACTACACTAAAATTGATAAAGATTTTGGTGATGACAAGGATATGCAAGAGTTTATTTCAAAAGCTCATAGCCTTGGTATTAAGGTCATGATTGATGCTGTGTTTAACCATTCTGGTACTAACTTTTTTGCTTGGCAGGATGTCTTAAAACACGGTAAAGACTCAGCCTACTTTGATTGGTTCTATATCAATGATCCTAGCAATTTGACTCAAAAAAAGAGTACTAAAGATGGCAGATATTTTACTTTTGCCTTCGTAGAAGAAATGCCTAAATTGAATACTAACAATCCAAAGGTTGTTCAGTACTTTTTAGATGTTACTAAAGATTGGCTTACAAGATGGGATCTAGATGGTATTCGTTTTGATGTGGGTAATGAGATATCTCATTCTTTTATCAAAACTTTACGTCGCCACATAAAAGCTATAAAGCCAGATATTTACTTACTTGGTGAGATTTGGATGGACTCCTCAATGTACATGATGGGAGATGAATATGATTCAGTGATGAATTATCCTTTCTTGCAAAGTGTGGGTAATTTCTTCTTAGATGAAAGTACTTGTGCTAAAGATTTTGAGTACTGGATAAATTACTGCTATTCCCTTTATAACAAGCAAGCTAACAAGGTGATTTTCAACTTATTAGATAGCCATGATATTGATAGATTACTGACAAGATCTAAAAGCTATGATAAGTTTTTACAACAATTAGCAGTGCTCTTTACTATGCCAGGATCTCCTTGTATCTATTATGGTACAGAGTTAGGTCTTGAAGGAGAAAATGATCCTTACAATCGATTACCAATGCCATGGGATAAAGTAAATTCTCCTGATGCTTTAAAGACTTATCAAGCTGTAAAAGCCTTGATTGCTTTAAGAAAGGCAGAGCCTTCTTTACTAGGTACAGCTATTGAATGGCATGTAAATTCACAAGATAGAACTATTTGGTATACAAGAACAGGTGATGGCGATAAAGCTCCTATAAACGTAGTAATTAACGCTAATACAACTGATATCAAGATAGATCCTAAAGTAAATCAAATTTTATATAGCTACAAATATCAAGCATCTACTTTAGAAGCTGGTGGCTTTATAATTTATCGTTAAGCAAAAAATGGAGGAGTAATCTCCTCCATTTGTCCTGCCTAAAAAACTTTTCTTTAATTAATTAAGTTTTTAACTTGAAAAAGTTAAGTAAATTCAAATAATTAACATTTAATGTTAAGTAATTTACCTAAACTTAACATTTGTCCTAAAACAATTTAACACACCTTTTATATCTTAAAAACGTCGCTAGAAACGGAGATATAAAATGAAATTTAAAAAGACTTTCTTAACAGCAGTTTGCGCTTGTGCAATGGGTTTTTCTTCAATGGCTAATGCTGGCTCAGTAATTACCGATGGCTCTACCTCAATGGAAAAAGTTATGGGTATGCTAATTGAGTCTTTTGAAGGCAATGGCATTGATGTTACATACAATCCAACTGGTTCTGGTTCAGGTATTACAGCTGTATTAGAAGGCAGAGCTGATATCGGTTTATCATCTCGTGCTTTAAAAGCTCAAGAGCAAGAAAAATTAGTAGGTACTGATTTAGCATACGATGCAATTGTAGTTGTTGTAAACAAGAACAATTCATTAGCAAATATTACAACTGAGCAAGTTAAAGACTTATACACTGGCAAGATCACTAATTGGAAAGATTTAGGTGGTGCTGATGCTCCTGTTGTTCTAATTGGTCGTGAAGCAGGTTCAGGTACTCGTGACGGTTTTGAATCTGTAACTGACACTAAAAATGCTTGCAAGTATCGTCAAGAGTTAACCTCAACTGGTGATGTTATTACTACTGTAGGTCAAAATGAGAACGCTGTAGGTTATGCTTCTTTATCAGCTGTAAATGACACTGTTAAGGTATTAACTTTCAACGGTGTTGAAGCTTCAGAGGCAACAGTACTTGATAAGTCTTACAAGTTACAACGTCCATTCGTATTTGTAACTCCTAAGGATAAGGCTCTATCAAAGGATGCTCAAACATTCTTAGACTACTCTTTATCAGATGAGGCAAAGCCTTTCATTGTTAAAGCTGGTGTAGTTCCTGCTAAGAACTAAGAGATTTAAATTCTAGGAAAAAGTAGGAGCTTGCTCCTACTTGTTTTATCGATTATGCAATTAAAATCCCATCAAGAATGTACAGATAAAATAGCTACTGTAGTTTTTACAGTACTAGGTTATTTGAATATTGTCTTTGTTGCAGTTATTTGCTTGTATCTTGTGATATCAGGTATTCCTGCAATTGGACAAATTGGTTTTGTAGATTTCATCTTTGGTACTCAGTGGGCATCTACTGCAAGTGAACCAAAATTTGGAATCATGCCTTTTATTTTAACTTCCGTATACGGTACTTTTGGAGCCATTTTATTAGGTCTTCCAATCGGCTTTTTTACCTCAGTATATTTAGCAAAATTTGCACCTTTAAAAATCAAACAATTTGTCGAATCTACAGTAGATCTATTAGCAGGTATCCCTTCTGTAGTATTTGGTTTTATCGGTATGTTAGTGCTAGTACCTGGTATTCAATATTTCTTTAATGTTCCAGACGGATCCTCTTTATTAGCTGCAATTTTAGTATTGTCCATCATGATTTTACCTTCCATTATCAAGGTATCTATAGGTGCAATTGAAGCAGTTCCTGAAGAATATGAATTAGGCTCTTTAGCTTTAGGTGCTAACAAAGTTGAAACAGTTTACAAAGTAATGGTTCCAGCAGCTCGTCGTGGTATCGGTGTTGCTGTTGTATTAGGCGTAGGTAGAGCTATAGGTGAAGCTATGGCTGTGATGATGGTTGCCGGTAACGTAGCTAATATGCCTAATCTCTTTGAATCAGTTCGTTTCTTAACTACAGCAGTTGCCTCAGAAATGTCCTATTCAGCAGGTTTGCAAAGACAAGCTCTGTTCTCTATTGCTCTAGTGCTATTTGTCTTCATCATGATCATCAATGCACTTTTGAATTTGGTGCTAAAAGAAAGAAAAGGCAAGAAGTAAATGAATAACGAATTAAAAAGACGAATCTACACTAGGATAATGTTGTTTTTAGCTTACCTTGCCACAGTGATGACTGTGTTTGTGGTAGGTTTTATTATCGTTTATGTGTTTGTTCGCGCAATCCCACATTTTTCTTGGCAATTATTAACCTCCAAACCAAGTTACATCAACGAAACGATTGGTGTATTGCCAGATATTTTAAATACCATTTATATCGTCATTGCAACTTTGTGCTTTGTCCTACCTTTAGGTGTAGGTGCAGCCATTTATTTGTCTGAGTATGCTAAGAATCTCAAGGTTAAAAGAGTCATTGAGTATGCAATTGAAAGTTTAGCTGGTATTCCATCAATTATTTATGGTTTGGTGGGTATGTTAATTTTCTGTCAGTACTTTGGTTTAAAAACCTCACTACTAGCTGGTGCCTTGACCTTAACCATTATGAATTTGCCAACCATTATCAGAACCACTCAGGAAAGTTTAGATTCTGTACCACCTTCATATAGAGAAGGCTCTTTTGGTTTAGGTGCTAATAAATGGTATGCCATTAGAACCGTAGTATTGCCATGCTGTATCGACGGTATTGTGACTGGTTGTATTTTAGCCATCGGTAGAATGTTAGGTGAATCTGCAGCCTTGTTATTTACCGCAGGCTTTGCCCATAAATTAAATGGCTTTATTGATGCCTTATCTTCCTCAGGTTCAACTTTAACTGTAGCTTTGTACGTATATGCAAAAGAGCAAGGTCAGTTTGATGTTGCCTTCGTGATTGCTGCCATTATGTTGTTTATGAGTTTGCTCATTAACTATATTGCAAGCAAGTTGTCAAAGAAAATTCAAAACAAAAGATACGCTTAAAGGTAGTTTAAATGAATAAGACCTTAATTGATGTAAAAAACTTTAACTTATACTATGGTGACAACCATGCTTTGCATAACATCAACATGCAAATTTGCGAGCATGAAATTACCGCTTTAATTGGTCCATCAGGTTGTGGTAAATCCACCTTCTTGCGTTGTTTAAATCGTATGAATGATTTAATTGAAGGCGTTAAACTTGAAGGCTCTATCATTTATAAAGATCAAGAGTTAGTAAACTCCAAAATTAACGTGAGCGCGCTTAGAAAGTCTGTTGGCATGGTATTCCAAAAGCCTAATCCTTTTGCGATGTCAATTTATGACAATATTGCTTATGGTCCAAGAATTCATGGCATTAAGAATCGTTCTGCTTTAGATGAGATTGTAGAAAAGTCTTTAAAACGTGCTGCTATTTTTGATGAAGTAAAAGACAGATTGAAGACTTCTGCTTTAGGTTTATCTGGTGGTCAGCAGCAAAGATTGTGTATTGCTAGAGCTTTAGCTGTTGAGCCTGAAGTTCTATTGATGGATGAGCCAACCTCAGCATTAGATCCTATTTCTACAGGCAAGATAGAAGAGCTTACCTGTGAGCTTAAGAAAAAATACACCATCGTTATTGTTACTCACAATATGCAACAAGCTTTGCGTATTTCTGATAAGACTGCGTTCTTCTTATTAGGTGATTTAATCGAGATGGATACTACTGACAATATCTTTACAAAGCCTAAGGATAAGCGTTGTGAGGATTATGTAACTGGTAGATTTGGTTAATAAACATAAGGAGAGACAAATGCGTTATCAATTAGATGAGCTCTTAGCTCAAATCTCAAATTCTTTGATTTTAATGTCCTCAGCTTGTGAGGAGAGCTTAACCAATGCTTTTGATGCTTTTAAAGCTCACGACAAAGAAAAAGCACTTTCTATTTACAATAAAGACTACGATATTCATGCTAAAGCACGTGAAATTGAAGCTTTATGCGTTAAAGCAATGATGCGCCAACAACCAGTTGCTAAAGACATGTTAATCATTTCTGCAACTTTAAAATTAGCCTCCGATGTTGAGCGTATCGGTACACAAGCTATTGCGATTGCAGAAATCATTACTAATTTTGATTTTTCACATCAAGGTGATGATATTCTTCTTGTGGAGAAAATGAGTAATGAAGCTATTACCATGGTAAAAAACTGTATTGTGTCTTTTATTAAGAAAGACTCAGAGCTTGCAAGCTCTGTAATCAAACGTGATACCGTTGTAGATAAATACTTTTTCATGGTAAAAAACGCCTTAGTACAAGCTATTAAAAAGTCTAATGATGATGCAGAATTCTCACTAGATTTATTGATGATTGCCAAATACTTAGAGCGTATTGGTGATCATGCTTGTAATGTGGCAAAATGCACACAGTACGTGTTAACTGGTAAGTTAAAAGATCAGGAGTAATACATGATTTATTGTGTTGAAGATGATGCTGATATTCGTGAGCTTGAACTTTACACTTTAAGCTCTATGGGCTTTGAAGCACAAGGTTTTGTGGATGGTAAAAGCTTTTTTGAAAAGTTAAATGCTGAAAAACCAGATCTTGTAGTACTTGATGTGATGTTACCAGATGTCAGTGGTGTGGATGTTTTAAAACGCTTAAAGTCCAATCCTAAAACTGCTGATCTTCCTGTGATTATGGCTACAGCTCGTGGTGCTGAATTTGAAAAGATCAAAGCTTTAGATCTTGGTGCTGATGATTATTTGACTAAACCATTTTCTATGATGGAAATGGTAGCTAGAATCAAAGCTATTTTACGTCGTACTCAAAACAATAAAGAGACTAAAGGTGAAGTTAAGTTTGGTCCAATTGTAATCAACGAAGTAAAGCACACTGCTTTAGTTGAAGACAACAAGCTTGATTTATCCTTAAAAGAGTTTGAGTTGTTACTATTGTTAATCAAACACCCAGGTCGTGTTTATAGCAGAGATGAGCTATTAAACTTAATTTGGGGAATTGATTATGATGGTGAAAATCGTACTGTAGATGTTCACATTAGAGCCTTACGCTCAAAATTAGGATCATTTGATTCTATTATTCAAACTGTACGTGGTATTGGTTATAAGGCTGACGCATGATTTCAAAAATCTTTAGATCAGTATTTTTATCTACCGTCATAGTTTTACTAATCAGCATTGCTTCATCGTTAGTTATATCGTCTTATTTAATGGCGAAAACTGATAGTGAGGCAATGACTGAATTTGCAAATAAGCTTGCAGCTAAAATTAACGACAATCAAGAAATAGATTTGTCCTTGCTTGGCATTGATACCTACCGTATCAACCTAATCTCTTCTTCAGGCCATGTTTTCTATGATTCTAAAATCGATGTGAATAAGGAGAATTTAGAAAACCACTCTGACAGAGAGGAATTTCGCCAAGCCTTAAAATATGGTCGTTCTAAGATCTACCGTATGTCAGAAACCTTAGATAAAAGAACCGTTTATTATGCTGTAAGATTAGACAATGGCAATGTCCTACGTTGCTCTTATACAGCAGATAACATCTTTTCTCAGACCATTTCTTTATTTCTGCATTTGCTAATTATTGTGGTTTTATCTATTGGTATCTCAATTATTTTAGCTAAAAGATTGTCAGCAAAAATCGTTGAGCCTATCAATTGCATTGATTTGACTAAACCTCAGATGGATGATGTGTATCCAGAGCTTCGTCCTTTCTTAGATAGAATTACAGAGCATCAGCACCGCATTAAAAAACTATTACGTAAAGTTACTGCAGCGCACTTGCAGATGAAAGTAATGACTTCAAATATGTCTGAAGGCATCATCTTTTTAAATAAAAAAGGCGAAATAATTACTTTAAATCAAGGTGCTTTAAGTTTATTTAAGCTAGAGGATGAAAAGGAGCTTATCGGAAAGCCTTTATTCCAAATAGATAGATCAGCTTTATTGTGTGATATTTATGAGAAGAAAGAGGCTTTAGACAACTTTAATAAAGAAGTTGAAATCAATGGTAAGTTCTTTAATTTGATCTTCAGTAAGATCACCAATAAAGAAAAAATCATTGGTTATGTTTTGTTGTTTATTGATATTACCAAAGATAAACAATTACAAAAACAACGCCAAGAATTTGCCTCAAATGTATCTCATGAGTTAAAAACTCCATTGCAGTCAATTATTGGTAGAGCAGAGTTGATTGAAAATGGTATTGTGCGCCCAGATGATCTTAAGAGTTTTGGTTTAAAAATCAGAACCGAAGGTCAAGCTTTATTGAATATGATTAACGATATCATGTTCTTATCTAAAGTGGAGTCTGGTGTTAAAGCTCAAAAAGAGCAAATCAATATCAAGACTTTAGTTGATAGTGTGGCTGATTCTTTAAAAGATAAAGCGCAAAAGAAACAAGTGTCTATCCAAGTCAATTGCAAAGAAGCAAGCTTCTTGTTTGTAAGACGCTATATGTCAGAGATTTTATACAATCTTATTGATAATGGTATTAAATACAATAAAGAAGGTGGCAAGGTAGAGTGCAACATTTCTACTAATAATCAAAACCTTTATATCTCTATCAAAGATAACGGCATAGGTATTCCAAGTGAAGATCTTGGTAGGATCTTTGAGCGTTTCTTCTGTGTAGATAGAAGCCATTCTAATAAAGATAGTACAGGTTTAGGTTTAACCATCGTTAAACACATTATCGAAGAATGTAATGGTCACATTAACGTCGATTCAAAACTTAATGTGGGTACTACCTTCTCAATAACGCTTCCTATCGAGCAATAAAACATAACCTCTGCAAGAAAAAGCAGAGGTTGTCACTTCAAATTTACAATTTACCTACCGAGAATATGTAAATAATCTGAAAATTTACTCATTTGTAGTGTATTATACCCACATCAAATTTTCGCTAAAATAAGCACATTTTTAGCACAAATATTCGAGGTAACAATGCAACAACATTTAGCTGACAAAAATATTGCTTTAGATCTAGTTAGAGTAACTGAAGCTGCAGCTTTAGCTTCTGCTAAATTTACAGGACTTGGTGATAAAAACCTTGTAGATAGAGCTGCTGTAGATGCAATGAGAATTGCTTTCCAAAGTCTTCACATCAAAGGAACCATTGTTATCGGTGAAGGCGAAAAGGACGAAGCTCCTATGCTATATACTGGCGAAAAGGTGGGCTTTGGTGATGGCTTAGACTTTGATATTGCAGTTGATCCTATCGATGGTACTAGCTGTGTTGCAGGTGGTAGACCAAATGGTATTGCAGCTGTAGGTATTTCTCTTGCTGGCACCATGTTTGATCCTGGTCATAGCTACTACTGTGAAAAATTAGTAGTAGGTCCTGAGGCTGCAAACGTAATTGATTTAGATGCTCCTGTAAAAGATAACCTTATCAACGTTGCTAAAGCATTAGGCAAAAAAGTTGGCGATTTAAAGGTATTCGTATTAGACAAACCTCGTCACGATAAACTAATTAACGATATCCACAACGCAGGTGCTCGTGTAATGGTACATTCTGACGGTGATATCGCAGGCGCTTTAATGGCAGTGGATCCTACTAATGATATTGATATGTTAATTGGTATCGGTGGTACCCCTGAGGCTGTAGTAACAGCTTGTGCTATTAAAGGTACTGGTGGTCAAATGTTAACCCGTTTAGCTCCAAAAACAGAGCAAGAGCGCGAAGCTATCATTAAAGATGGCGTTGATTTAAAGGCAATTCGTTCAATTGATGAATTAGTAACTACCGATCAGTGCTTCTTTGCTGCAACTGGTGTAACTCCAGGTGAGTTACTAGATGGTGTTAAGTATAAAGGCGGTTATGCTATTACCTCTTCTATCTCTTCAAGAGGCAGAACTGGTACTCGTCGTTACATTCAAGCTTGGCATGACAGAACTAAGTTATCAAAGATGAGTACTATTGAGTACTAATCATTTAACAAAGTTAAAACAATATAAAAAGGGCGCTTAAAGCGCCCTTTTGTGTTGGAGTCATTGTAATTATGCTGCTACATTGTGATTATCTTTAGCAGTATCTAAAACCTCTTCAGTCTCATCCTCAACAGGAGACTTAAATAATGAGTTGATAGTCTTTGAACCTACAACCACTTTGTTTTGTGGTTTGATTTTAGTCTTAGCATATACTGGACGGGCAGTCATGATAGCTGAGATTTGTTCTTCAGTCATTTTACCTAAGGTAAGACCAATTGCTTTGTAGGTAATGTAAGGACGTGCAACCTTTGAAATGATTACTTGTGCAATTTTGTTTTCAGCATCGGTAATGTGAACAATCTTTAGTACACCACCGTCAATTAAATTACGTACAGTAGGCTCAGTTACAGGTAGATTTAATACAGACTTTCTCTGTAATACAAATTCTCTTAATAATGCTTTTTCAGCAAAATCAAAATGATTTACGGTAGTTTGTACTAATTCTTCTAATCTCTTGTTGTAAGACTTCTTTGAATAAGCCTGAACTAGAGTTAAACAACCTTGAGCTAGGATGTTTGAAACTTCGATAATTAAAGCAAAGTATAAATAAATACGGTTTGCATCAATCTTACTTGCAAATTCTGTAGAAACTTGCTCCCATGGCATGATTAACATTAAAACTGTTAAGCAGAATAACCACATCATAATGGTGTTGATAGAACGCATTGCAGAATTTGTTGTGCTCATAATAGACTCCTAAATTTTGTCACAATTACAATATGTTTAATTACTAGCAATTGTTGTGCCAATTCAATTTATTTTAGATAAATCAAATGGATAGAAAGACTATTGGATTTTTGACATTAATTTAGGGGTAGTAAGTGTCATTTTTCTAGCACTTGTTTCTTCTTAAAATAGTTACAAAAGTGCAAATATATGAAGTTGGTAGTAAAAATCTTAGTAAAAAGGCTCTTCGTGCATATCTGTGGAAACACGAAGATCCTGATTTAAATAGTTAATATACATAAGATCTTATTTTTACATAAGATCAGTTCTTTAAAAATTTGAATTCTGAAATTGAAAAGACCACATC
>Ga0256404_1001950_pt1 | contig 47448 bp, 39 predicted proteins | sample RumenRJG_01DNA_FD_185990 | JGI IMG/M metagenome (GOLD analysis project Ga0256404, IMG submission 185990) | Bovine rumen microbial communities from Lethbridge, Alberta, Canada - RJG_01 | ecosystem: Host-associated > Mammals > Digestive system > Stomach > Rumen | place: Canada: Alberta | collected... | reverse complement strand
CGAATCGAAGACCACTTGGAATGCTTTCCTCCAGAGCCTGAAAGATCGCGGCCTCAAGGATCTCCTGATGATTACCTCCGATGCCCATGAAGGCATCCAGGACGCCATCAGCAAGGTGTTCCCGGAAGTTCCGTGGCAGCGCTGCCAGTTTCATTTTTCGAAGAATATCTCGGAGAAAGCACCGAAGAAATATCAAGCGGGGATCCGGGCAGAGCTTCAGGAAATGTGGAACTGCGAAACGATAGATGCCGCTCGGAAGAGGCGGGATGCGATCATCGCAGATTACAAGGACGTCGCTGAATCTGCCATGATGTGCCTGGATGAAGGGTTCGAAAGTGCCATGACTGTTATGACACTTCCGCAATACCTTCGGAAATATTTCAGGACGTCGAACCACATAGAGCGGTTAAACAAAGAGCTGAAACGCCGTTCTTCCGTCATCGGGATCTTTCCAAATGAAAGCTCACTGTTGCGATTGATGGGTTCTGTTTTGCTGGAAAGGAACGATGTACTAAATGCCAGGAAGGCTATATTCAGCCCGGAGACATATGCGGTACTGATCAATTCCAGCACGGTTACTGACCTGAGGAAACTGGCAGCGGAACAACAAATACTCCGGGAAGCCTAAGACATAGCACTCTTTCAGGCGCCGTCAAGAGAGCTTGTGGACAGCCAAGGAATGCAAGGCATCCCCGGTGCTACAGGCACCTAAGAGAAAATCAATTTACACACAAATATGGACTTGACTTTTAATCGGTGCGAGCGAATGGGCTTTGGCATATCAAAAGCCAAAAACAGGAATTTAATCGGTGCGAGCGAATGGGCTTTGGCATATCAAAAGCCAAAAATAAGAATTTAATCGGTGCGGGCGAAGGGGCTTAAGCATATCAAAGATCAAAAATAAGAATTTAATCGGTGCGGGCGAAGGGGCTTAAGCATATCAAAAACGAAAAATAAGAATTTAATCGGTGCGAGCATAGGTGGTTAAGCATATCAAAACATCAAAATAGAAATATAATCGGTGCGGGCATAGTGGATGTAGCATATCAAAAAACAAAAACAGGAATTTAATCGGTGCGGGCGATAGGACAATAGCATATCAAAAAACCAAAATAGAAATATAATCGGTGCAGGGCGCAGGGGCTTTAGCATATCAAAAAAACTCCTTAAGTAGATTTGGTTATTTACCTTGTCTACTTAAGGAGGAGCATATCAAATACAGGATATTACTTAATAAAATTTTCCCATTCGCTAACTATTGATTGATCAGAAAAATAATCTATACGCATTGCAGCTCTTACTTCCTGAAGAGTTCTGTCAGCCTCTTTTGCAGCATGTTCGGTGCCTGATCTAAGTATTTCATAGACCTCGGGAATTTTGTTCTCCCACTCGTGACGTTTCTCTCTAAGAGGAGCGAGGGTTTCTTCCAGCACATTCACAAGGAATTTCTTGCATTTCATGTCTCCAAGTCCGCCCTTTTTGTAATGGTCCTTCATTTCGCTTAGACAGGAGTATTCGGGCAGGTATTCCTTAAATAAATCATCATTAGCGAAGGCATCAAGATAAGTGAATACCGTGTTTCCCTCAATATGGCCGGGATCCTGAAGCCTTAAATGTTCTGGATCCGTGTACATCATTTTGACCTTGGACTTCAGGGTCTCTGAATCATCAGAAAGATAAATGGCATTTCCGAGTGACTTGCTCATCTTGGCCTTTCCGTCAATGCCCGGGAGCCTGAGAGCTGCCTTATTGTCTGGAAGTAGGATCTTGGGTTCGACAAGGACGTCTCCGTAAATGGAATTAAATTTGCGGACGATCTCTCTTGACTGTTCTATCATAGGTTCCTGGTCTTCACCTGCCGGGATCACAGTTGCCTTGAAGGCTGTGATGTCAGCGGTCTGCGAAACCGGATATGTGAAAAATCCCGCTGGAACACCCTCGTCATTGAAACCTTTTTCCTGCATCTCGTTCTTGACGGTGGGATTTCTCATTAGACGAGCAGTTGTAACAAGGTTCATATAATAAAAAGTAAGAGCATGAAGAGCCGGAATGCCTGACTGAATGCAGATTGTGGATTTGTCGGGGTCGATGCCGACAGAAAGATAATCAAGAGCAACTTGAATTATATTATCTCTGATTTTCTCAGGATTATCGTAATTATCTGTAAGAGCCTGATCATCGGCAATAAGAATGTTTACTTCGTCGAACCTGCCGGAGTTCTGGAGCTCGACTCTTCTTCTTAATGAGCCCACATAGTGGCCGAGATGAAGTCTGCCGGTCGGTCTGTCTCCGGTGAGGATGATATCTTTATTTGTAGAAGCCAAAATTTACACCTCCAGTTTCTGAAAAAGTCTTTAGATATATTAACATATAGGAAAATTTAATGACAGGGATTTTAGAATAATTACATTGACTTTATCTCTTTTCGGTAATACGATTATTTAGAGAAAAAAGATTTATCAGTCGGGCATGATCCGGGAATTATTACTCCTGACAGCTGCCGGGCTTATTTTTTGTCTTAGTGGAGGTATATTTAAATGAAATTAAGGAATCTTGTCGGTGACCGCTTCAAGGAGAGACCTGCGGATGCCGTTGTCGACTCACATGCTATTATGCTGAAGGGAGGCTACATCAAATATGTGGCAAATGGTATCTATTCATCTTATACTCCCCTTCGCAGGATCACAAAGAAGATCGAAGATATAATGAGAGACGAGATGGATAAGGTCGATGGACAGGAGGTTCAGTTCCCGGTCGTAATGCCGGCTTCACTTTGGAAAGAGTCCGGAAGATATTACAGTATCGGTGACGAGATGGTCAGATTCAGTGACAGAAATAAGAGCGGACTCGTTCTTGGTATGACACACGAAGAGGCAGCTGTTCAGCTTGTAAAAGACTATGCGGGAACATATGCAAGATATCCCTTCATGATTTATCAAATACAGACAAAATTCAGAGATGAGGCTCGTCCGAGAGCCGGTCTTATAAGAGTACGTGAATTTACAATGAAGGATGCTTACTCATTCCACACCAGCCAGGAAGATCTGGAAAAGTATTATGAGAGAGTTTATAAGTCATATGAGAATATCTACAGACGCGCGGGAGTTCCGGAAGTCGTTGCTGTCAAATCAGACTCAGGAATGATGGGAGGAAGCGTCTCACACGAATTTATGCTTCTTACTCCTATCGGAGAGGATTCTATAGCTATTTGCCCGGACTGTGGCTATAAGGCAAATATGGAGGCTGCGCCGTCAATAATCGAAAATATTCGTGATGAAAAGAGCGAAGAAATAAAGCTTTTGAGTACTCCTGGACAGAATTCGATTGAGGATGTAACAAGCTTCTTAAATACATCCATAGAGAAAAGCTGCAAGGCAGTAGTATATCAAAAGAATGATGATGATTCCTATCTTGTGATCTTCATAAGAGGGGATCTCGAAGTAAACGAGACTAAGGTTACAAATTTCATTGGCACGGGAATTCATGCCGCAGATATTACGCCTGACTCGGGCCTTCATGCAGGATATATAGGACCATATAAGCTTGATGCTGATTGTACAGTTCTTTACGATGAATCCCTCAAGGGAACGAATAATATGATAATGGGCGGAAATCAGGATAATATGCACTATAGCGGAGTTGATTTCGACAGAGATCTTCCCGGAATTGAATTCCATGATTTTGCCAAGATAAAGGAAGGCGGCATCTGCCCAAGGTGCGGAAAGAAGCATATAACTATAAAGAGGGGAATAGAGGTCGGCAATATCTTTCAGCTTGGAACCAAATACACAAAGTCAATGAATATGACTTTCGTTGACAAAGACGGAAAGAGCAAATATCCGATTATGGGTTGCTATGGAATTGGAGTAGGACGTCTTGCAGCAAGTGTCCTGGAAGCTCACCATGATGATTTCGGTCCTATATGGCCTATGTCTATAGCACCATGGCAGGTACATATCTGTGCTCTTAGAATAGATAAGCCAGAAGTCAGGGAAGAAGCCGACAGGCTATATGAGGAACTTGAGAAGAGAGGAATAGAAGTTATCTATGACGACAGAGATGTAAGCACAGGAGCTATGTTCTCAGATGCCGATCTTCTTGGAGTACCCATAAGAGTAGTCATAAGCCCAAGGAACATAAAGGACGGCGTCGCAGAGATATCATATCGTGACAAGTCTCATCAGGAAAAAGTTGATTTAAAAGAGACAGCCGAAAGAGTAGAGGCTCTCGTAAGATCTGAGCTCGAGAAATACAGATAATAGATTTATTTGAGGTAATCATGGGATTAATCAATGTATCTTCAGGACAGATAATACATTCACTAAATGACAACGTAAAGACGATAGAGCTTGTCATCAAGGGAAAAATATCCATACAGCTAAAAGATCAGAAAATTTTTCTTGAAAAGGGCTCAATGATCGGAATTTTTGAGGCACCTGGAGAAAATTATACTGGAACATATATTGCGGAAGAGGACTCCTGTATATATTCCTATCCTTTTGAAGATATGGAGAGCCTTGAGAAGGTTGTTACCATCAATGGGAAACTTTCTCCAATGCTGGCTGTAAAGACCGTGAATGATGTTCTTAATCTCTATTACGCATATGATAATTTTTACCGAAAGGTAGAAGTAGATTATGCAAAGATCTCCGGCGATCTTAATGATTATCCCGTTCTTGCCAAGAGAGCAGAAATGGATCTTAAGTCTTTTCCTGAGCTTTTAGATATGGAGGAGCCTGAAAAGGATTTTCTTATCAACGACTGGCAGCTTAACTATCTTGAAGCTTTGAATGCTAATGAGGACAGTCTTATTAAGAATTTTTACGGACTATCCATTGATTTAGCTCTTGGTATAATCATTCAGCTTACTCTTTTTTCCAGAAATGTGCTGAATGCAATGAAGGAGCTTTCTCTTTATCAAAATAAACTTGATGAGGCAGTAAAGCCTTTTCTCATGGAAGAGGAGCTTGTCAAAGCAAGACTGAATGCCATTAAGAATTCAAATCTTCCGGGGCAGATGGATGAGAATGGAGAAGTGCCTCTTATAAAGAATGCCTTGGATGTTATCCTTTCCTACAGCGGAGTCGATGCGGAAACGGTCTTAAAGACAAAGACTGATATAAATACCTATAAGAATCTTCCAAACAGAGCAAGTGGAAATGATGACACAAGAAAGTTAAGGAGAGAACTTACGGATCTCTTCTTCAAGATATATACGCCATGCTTTTTGAAGTCTCATAATGATCCTATGAATACTCCTGCCGAGGTCATGATGTTTCTTCTCTTCGGATTTATAGATGAGGAGATGGCTGGAGCTGATAATACTGAAATGCTCTACAGGATCCTTAAGACCTATAGACCTGATCCTGGCAGACATGTTTTTACAATGTATCAGTGGCTTGGACTTGTAATGGACGGAATCGAAAAACCTTCCAGAAATGAATTCGAGCAGGATTATGATGCCTATATCAGAGAGCTCCATACAAGGGGCGATATAGATGACAAGGAATTCGAATTCAGGCAAAATGATCCCGGCGAGAGGCTTTCCTTCGAAATAGCAAATATCTTTAAAATGGGAAACAAGATGACTTTTGGAAGAATGAGCATTTACCAGCCCTTCTTTGATCGTGAGAATGCGACCATGGGGCTGGAGCGGACATATCTTTCAGCTTCCAGGTTAAACGAAAATATAGAGAAGCTTATGTCCGTAGATAAATTCCTTTTCAGAATCGATGAGGAATACAGAAATGCTGATCTCGATATAAAGGCACTTGGTATATACGAGCTTGTATATCCTAAGATCATTCTTTTTCCTAATTGTGGCAGCAGGGCATGCCTGTGGCAGGAAACCGGCGGGAAAAAGAGGAATACTCCGGCTCGTTTTATTATGCCTATATTCCTCAGTGAGGATCTTAATAAATCCCTGATTTCTTTGCTCGGCGAATACAGATGGGAGATAACCAAGACCATTCAGGGCGTTCACTGGAATGATATCAAGGATCCTTCTCTTACTTCGGATTACAATGATTATATACAGTTCTACAAGAAAAACAGGGATCTTAATCAGGAGCAGAAGGAGAAAATAAAGAAGCAGATAAATAAATCCGGTGGCAATTTAAGGAGGACCTTTGTTCAGGATTACTGTGTTTATATGAATTCCGAGAGTAAGGGAAGTCCTCTCATGAACAAGGTGGCACGCTCCATATTTTTCACTTACTGCCCCTTCAACAAGGACATCAGGGAAAAATTAAAGTCCTCGCCTATCTACCAATCAGAGCTTAACAAATATGAAACAAAGACCATGGAGAGGCTTCGTCCGATAGAAAATATCATAAAGCGGCTGGAGCACAGCGGACAGGAAGTGCCGGAAGTCCTTAAAGACCAGGTTGACTTCCTTCTTTCCTAGAAAAGCGGTTGTAACTTCTGTAATTTTTTATTAATATATTCATAACAGGCAGATCTCCCGGAAAGGGAGCTTTATTGAAAAAATCAAGAATATTTTTAGCATGCAGATTCTTTTTCATTTTCTTTCTCTTTGTTCTTTCGGTCACGGCCTGCGGAAGGGACAAGTCTTATATAGAGAGAAAGACAGAGGGAAAAGAGTCATATAAGTCTTCATCTTCAAAAGAAAAGAAGCTTTCGGATAAAGAACCATCTTCTTCGGCATCTACTGATAAGAATTCTTCTGATAATGAATTTATCTATGTTGATGTTGAAGGTGCAGTTCAAAGACCCGGGGTCTATAGCCTTAAGAGGGGAAGCCGTATTTATGAGGCCATAGGTCTTGCGGGAGGTCTTAATGATGATGCCTCGACAAAGAGCATTAATCAGGCTGAAGTCCTGGAAGACGGAAGCCGTATATATATAAGCACGATTAATGAATATGAAGCTTGTAGCGGTGAAGACCAGAAAGATGGCGCTTCTTCAGGCAGTGACGAAGGAATTATAAATATTAATACCGCCTCGAAGGATGAGCTTATGACATTGCCAGGCATAGGCGAATCAAAGGCAGACAGTATAATAAAATACAGAGAGAAGCAGAATTTCAATAAGCCTTCCGATTTGATGCAGATAAGCGGCATAAAGGAAGGTGTCTTCAATAAGATAAAGGACAGAATTAAGGTATAGTAATGGCTAAGAAAGTACTTGTAGTCGATGATGAAAAGCTGATTGTCAAGGGAATCAAATTCTCGCTTGAGCAGGACGAGATGGAAGTTGATACTGCCTACGATGGCGAGGAAGCTTATGAAAAGGCTGTTAATAATACTTATGATATGATCCTTCTTGATGTCATGCTTCCAAAGATGGATGGTTTCGCTGTCCTTCGTAAGATCAGAGAGACAAGCCGGGTACCAATTATCATGCTTACTGCAAAGGGCGATGACATGGATAAGATTCTTGGACTCGAGTATGGCGCCGATGATTATATTACAAAGCCATTCAATATTCTGGAGGTAAAAGCCAGGATAAAAGCCATAATGAGAAGAGTGACTCCTCCTGCAAACAGTCAGGAATCATCTGCTATAAAAAGCGGAGATCTTACACTTGATCTTGATGACAGAAGATTCTATATCAAAGATAGAGAGATCAATCTTACGGGCAAGGAATTCGATATGGTCTATCTTTTTGTCCGGAATCCCGGCAAGGTATTCAGCCGTGAGAACCTGCTTTCTGAAGTATGGGGCAGCGATTATCCGGGCGACGCAAGGACTGTTGATGTCCATATAAGAAGGCTCAGGGAAAAAATCGAGCCTAATCCCGGAGAACCTCGTTATATCCATACCAAGTGGGGCATGGGTTATTTCTATAAGATATAGTTTTCTTAATGTGATTTAGAAAGAAAGATCTTGAAACGCATTATAAAAAGCCTGAAATTTTATTCATTTGTGACTACGATCCTTTTCATAATGGTTCCGGTAGTGACAGCTTCACTTATTATTCTGCCTGTCTTCCGTGACAGGAGTATACAGAGAAATGTCACAATGATCCAGTCTCAGGCCCAGCTTCTTACAAATCAGATAAGCACCACCGGATATTTAGATAATCCGGAAGTTAATTTCGTAAATGCCGAAATGGTTGCTCTTGGCAATGCCTATTCCGGCCGTATTATTGTAACCAATTCATCCCTTACTGTAGTTAAAGATACATATGGCGTTGATGAGGGAAAAACTGTCCTCTGGTCATATTGCATCAGGGCTTTGAAGGGGGAACAGGGAGTTTTCATAGATTCCGACAATAATATAGCAATAGTAATTGTTCCTATTTATGCTGTCTCAATAAGAGCTGAAGACGACGAACCTTCTGATGAATCAGCAGTTCCGCTTCAAAATGATGATAATTCACGAAACATAGTCGGAACTCTTCTTCTTACTCGATCTATAGATGATATAGATCAGGAGATAGATTTCATGAGAAGTCTTCTTATATTAATTAATCTTATAGCAGGTATAATCAGTGTTGCACTTGCTTTGGTAAATTCATGGCTTGTCTCTTCATCTCCCGATTCTATGTCAAAGCGTATCCATGATATAAGAGAGACGGGATCTTCCAGAAAGATCAGGAACTTTTTCATTGAAAACCAAAAAGTCATGGATGAGTTCGACAAATACAGGGAAAAGGCAAAGACAATGGAAGAGGCCAGGCAGGCATTTGTCTCAAATGTCTCGCATGAGCTTAAGACTCCGCTTGCTTCTGTTAAGGTTCTTGCAGATTCTCTCAATCAAGGAGATGCTCCTCTTGAAATGTATCAGGAATTCATGAAGGACATTACTCACGAGATTGATAGAGAAACGTCTATAATTAATGACCTTCTTTCGCTTGTAAAGCTTGATCAGAAGAGAAGTCCGCTTAATATCAGCGAGGTATCGCTTAATGATATGGTGGAAGAGCTTTTAAAGAGGCTTCGTCCTCTGGCTGAAAAAAATCATGTTGAGCTTCTGCTTGAGAGCTTCAGACCTGTTACGATTGATGCAGATGAGGTCAAATTCTCCCTTGCTCTTATGAATCTTGTGGAAAACGGAATAAAATATAATAAGGAAAATGGCTATGTTCATGTCACTATAAATTCTGATAAGACATATGCCTTTATAAGGGTAGAGGATTCTGGAATCGGTATTCCTGAGGAATCAATATCTCATATTTTTGACAGGTTCTACAGAGTAGACAAGTCACATTCAAGAGAGATTGGTGGAACAGGTCTTGGTCTTTCAATTGTTCATAAGATAATAGCTCTTCATGGCGGAGAGATAAAGGTGTCATCTATTCTAGGACGAGGAACTGTATTTGATATAAGAGTTCCCCTCAAATATGTAAGTGATGAAGGAAAGGAGACCTTATGAGAAAGACGGGTTTTCTTTCTGTCATGCTTATCCTCGCCCTTGTTTTTTCTGCATGCGGGGCAAAAAAAGAGTCGGGTGTAAAATATAAGCTCTATGACTTGAATACAGATAAGACCGGTATAGTGACAGAGATCATTGAATTAAATAAGGCAGGTACATTAAAGACTGCTGAAAAGCTTTTGAAGGAAATGTCTTCAAAAGCATCTTCAGGCGACCGGACCAGACCTATGACCAAACTTACTTATCAAGGAGTATGGTTCGATGCTGATGAAGGCAAACTGACGGTATCTTTTGACGGGACATATAATAATCTGGACGGAATAGAAGAGACTCTTACAAGAAGCTGTATATGTCTTACTCTTCTTCAAATAAGAGGTGTTTCTTCGGTTAAGATAGAGGTCGATCACAAACCAATAAAGCTGGCAAACCAGACTGATGTCGGGGCCATGAGTCAAAATTCTTTCGTTCTCGACTTTACAGGCGGAGATTCAGTCATGCAGTCGGCTTCCGTATCGCTATATTATCCCTCTCAAAATGGGAAAGGTCTCATAAAGGAGACAAAAAATATTAGTTATGCCAGCAATATGTCACTTGAGAGGGTGGTGCTTAAATATCTTTCCGCCCAGCCTGAATCAAAAAAGGCTGACCGGGCAATTCCGGAAAATACAAGCCTTATAAATCTTTATGTGGCAGATGGCGTATGCTATATCAATTTCGGTTCCTCTTTTACCAATAATGCATCGGATGATGTTATGAGACTAAGAGTCTATGCTATTGCCAATTCGCTTTCAGGCATAGGTCGTGTCAAGCGGGTTCAGATATCCGTAGATGGAAAAAGCCTTTCGCTCGCTAATGTCAGAGATTCGGAGAATGGTCTATATGTTCCAGATGACAGCATAGTCCTGAATAAAGACAAAGAAGGAGAAGAATAATTTGATCAAACGTCCTTTGGGGGTGGCGTTTCTCGTATTTCTTTTATTTAATGATTTTATTGCCGGGGGAAGAAAGCTTTCTCTTCCCGGCGCTGTTTTGGTGTTTCTTTTTTCAATGGCGGATCTTTTTTTTAGTTCTGCCTCTTTTAGTCTTAAGAAAAAATATCTGATTATCTATTTATTACCCTTATTTTTATCACTTTTTCAATTAAAGGCAGCTTTAGATCTTAAAGCTGCAGGAAAGCTATATCATGATAAAGAGACACTTATCATTTGCGGCCGCGTTTCATCAACTTCTTTAAAAGGTGATATGAAGAAGCTTAATGTCGCCTGTCATGAAGGACATAGCGGTCTTAAGATCGGAATACTTATCTATACAAATAAGGATATAAAAGCAGGCGACATAATAGAGGCAAAAGGGCAGATAAGACTTCCGAACCTGCCTTCAAATGAGGGAGAGTTTGACGAAAAGGGCTATCTCTTGAGTCAGGGTCTTACCTATAAGATGATAGAACCGGATATTCGTATCAAAGGACGCATCTTTTGCCCTACAAGATTTTTCGAGATGATAAGGACACGATTAAGCCTCATATATAAAAGAGAGCTTCCCGGTGAAGAAGGTTCTGTTATGTCTGCCATGGCAGTCGGAGAAAAAGATGTAGATAATGATGTGAATCGTATATTCCAAATGGCCGGAATTGTCGCAATCCTTAGTATTTCAGGAACTCATATCAGCGTTATTTCAAAAAGATGCTATAGACTGTTAAGAAATAAAGGCCTTTCATTTTTTAAAGCCGGCATTTTTTCTCTTCTTATCTCATTCTTTTATACTGAAATAAGTGGCCATCCCCTGTCGGCTGTAAGAGCCTTCATTCTCTTTATATTTTTCTGCGCAGCAAATTGTCTGGGAGCAAAGAATGACGGGATTACAGGGCTTTCCACTGCCGGATTTATTTCTATGTTTATGCGGCCTTTCGAACTTAAGAATCCGGGTTTTATTTTTTCATATGGCTTTGCATTTCTTATATTTATATTTTCATCATATGAAGATGAATTTCTGAAGGAGAAGCTACTTTATTATGAGACAAAGATCAGGGGAAAGAGGGGAAGGAAGAAGGATCTTGAGATAATGGCTTCAAGAAAGCTTCTTATTCCCTTTTTAACTACCCTTGTTCTTACTATTTCCGCTCTTCCTTTGATGGCAATAATTAATTATGAGATACCTGTATTTTCGGCTCTTATTAATTTTATTCTGCTGCCACTCTTTCCGGTACTTTTATTGTCAGGGCTTTTGGGCGGGCTTTTATCACTTATACATATGCCTTTTCTTCCTATCATACCATTCAAGATTTGCCATTTTATAATCTATTTATATGAAAGCATTTCGGACAATTCCACCAGATTTCCTTTTTCCATGGTGACGACAGGAAATAAGAGCATAATTTTCATCATATTCTATTATATTTTTCTTTATATCATAATAAGGTTTATTCCTTATCGCCTGGCTGAGAAGGATCTTAAGAAATGTCTTTTAATCCAGGGTCTGGCTTTGCCGCTTTTATTCTTATCGATAATCATTACTCCTAATAGAAAATCAGAGATAGATATGCTCTCAGTAGGCCAGGGGGATGGTATATATATGTGTCTGGGAAAAAACAGGGATATTTTTATAGACGGAGGCAGCAGCTCGAGGAATGAGATAGGGAATTATGTAATAGGGCCTTTCTTAAAATATAAGGGAGTAAAAAAGATAGATATCTGGTTTGTAAGTCATCCTGATAAGGATCATATATCAGGTCTTTTAGAACTTATGCAAACGGGCTATCCTGTAAAGGAAATAGTGACATCGGAAAGTATAGGAAATACAGAGGAATTTGATAAGATAAGAAATATGGCCACTTTGAATGGGACAAAGATCCATCTCGTGAATGCGGGTGATTGCTTTGATATGGGAGATTCTAAGATTATTGTGATCTCGCCGGATCGTGGAGAATTTAATAATGACATCAATGATCTCTCTCTATGCCTTCTTGTTGAAAATGAAGGAATGAAGACACTTTTTACCGGAGACATTTCTGCGGAAAAAGAGAAGGAGATCCTGGACAGGTTAGGAAAAGTAGATATTTTAAAGGCATGCCATCATGGTTCGGACGGGTCGAATTCGGAAGAATTTTTAAAAACTCTTTCGCCTGATATAGTTTTGATCTCAGCGGGGAAAGGAAATTGCTATGGTCATCCGGGGGAAAAGGCTCTTAAGCGTATGAAGAAAGAAGGGAAGATATTCTGTACTATCGACTCGGGCCGGATCAGGATAAGGAAAGGTCGGATTCAGACCTATTATTAAGTATTATCACTTGACACATAAAGCACATTTTAGTATTATATCGTTTGTATGCCGCATCGGATTGTCCGTGTCCTTTTCCGATACGGAAATGGATATTTTTTATAAAAACGTGGAGGTGCATAGCTTTGGCAAATATCAAGTCAGCTAAGAAGAGAGTAGTAGTAAACGAGAAGAAACATGAAAGAAACAAGAGCATCAAGTCTGAAGTTAAGACAAGCATAAGAAGAGTTGAAGATGCCGTTTCTTCAAACAACAAGGATGAAGCAGGAAAGGCTCTTACAAATGCAGTAAGTGTTATTACAAAGGCTTCCAACAAGGGAATCCTTCATAAGAACAATGCTGCAAGAAAGGTTTCACGCCTTACAAAGCTTGTTAATACACTTGCCTGATCAAATCTTGATTTTAAAGAGACCCGGATTCCTCAATTCAATGAGGAATCCGGGATTTTTTTATTTATTAAGTGTTTCCGTGATAAGAAGCTCCAGCGCAGCATAGGGATCTATTCTTCCGCTGTTCTTAAGTCTTTCATAATATTCCGCACGTTTCAGGAAATCTATAATATCGGATCTGGAAAATGATCTGGCTTTTGAAAGAGTTTTTCCGACAAAATAAAGGTTTATGCCTGAACGGGTCGCTATATCTTTGTTATTTGAACCCTCTTCAGCCATATCTTTTGCAATCATTATCTTGTTGAATTGACTTTCTATAATACGGATTATCTCGTCAGGACTCGCCTTGTCTAAAAGAAGGGACTTGTAGATCTCGCTGCATGATGCCTTATTCCTTTCAATGATGGAATCTATAAGGGAGAAAACTGTTTCTTCAAGATGTCCCGATGTCACCTTTTCTACATCAGATACAGTAACAGTGTCTTTGTCACCGACGTAGGAAAGGAGCTTTTCGTATTCATTATTCATAAGATCCATGGAAGACGAGGTCCTTTGGTAGAAGCGGGTCCAGGCTTCTGTCTCAATCACTTTCCCGGCCTGTTTGAATCTCGTGACTATCCATTGAGCCAGGATCCTTTCCTTTTGATCAGCCTGTGTCGGAAGAGCGCATTCATAAAGAAGAGAGTGCTGCATCAAGGCCTTATAAGTCTTCGTTCTTTTATCGGGAGTTTTTTCTTCAGTAAAAATAAGCACGGTCGAGTCATTTGGATTAGAAAGATAGGCTGCAAGCTTTTCATCCGACCTTGAAAAAGCATTGCAGAGATCACATAATACCACTCTTTTTTCCGCAAAAAGAGGCAGGGTCTGACATAGCTCGATAACAGCCTCAGAGTCATAATCATCTAATGTGAATTTGCTGAAATTTATTGAGTCGCCAGGCTTTACCAAGGCCCGGACAAGTTTGTCCTTATAATTCTTCCTGAGATAGTGTTCCGGACCGTAAAGAAGATAGACGGGATGAAAAGATCCTTTTTTGATATCATTTATAAGGGGATTTTCGTAAGGCATATAAGCTCCTTATCAATAATTATTATCAATAGAACATATGGACTTTTTAGTAAAACAATTAAAAACAATTTCCATTTATCATTATCAATCTTTAAAGGTCTTGCTTTCTGAGAGATCCTTATGTACAAAGATGGCATCAACATTATCGAGATTCTTTATGAGTTTCCTTGCCTTCTTTTCGCCGAGAAGGAAAAGGGAAGTGCTTAAGGCGTCACCGTCCGTACTTTTGTCACTAATGATGGTTACGCTGTCAAGATCATTTTGAACCGGATATCCTGTCTTAAGATCCAGAATGTGGTGGTAGATCCTGCCATCATCCTTGAAATATCTTTCGTAGGTTCCGCTTGTGACAACAGAGCGGTTGGAGACGCTTAGTGTGTCAATGGTTTCTCCATTTTCAGTGAAAGGTTTCTTGATTCCTATTAGGTATTTGGAGCCGTCGGGCTTTTTCCCCAGAGTGAGGACATTGCCGCCGAGATTTATGAGAGCTGATTTTACATGGTTTTTTTCGAGATAAAGCTTCATTTTATCGGCAATGTAGCCCTTGGCTATACCGCCGAGATCGAGTTTCTGGCCGGGAGCTGTTGACACCATGTTATGATCTATTTTTATCTTCGTGTAGTCTATGGTTTTTACGGCTTCCTTTATGACCGAGTCGTCGGGAACTTTCTTCTTTTTGATAGCATCTTGCCAGAGGGAGCTTAAGGCTCCTACACTTATATCGAAGCAGCCATCGGTGAGACGGGAATATTCAATTGACTTTTTTATTATATCAGCCGTTTCTTCGTGTACTCTTACCGGACTTCCATTGGCGGAATTGATTTTAGATATATCCGAATCAGCTATTGTTGTGCTAAAATAGTTTTCGTATTTTTGGGCCAGCTTAAAGCAGCCATCAAGATATTTTTCCTGATCGGGGCGGTAAAGAGTGATGGTTATCACCGTATCAAAATAATTACCCGAACGCGAAATTGATTCGGATCTCGGTGCACATCCCCCGGCGGAAAGAAGAATGAGTGGGATAAGTAACAGAGCTTTAAGTTTCTTAAGCATTTTTTTCCTTCTTAATAAATAATGATAAATATTATTATATATAAAAATTCATCTTCTGAAAGGATAAAGTATGACCTTTGATCAGTCACATATAAGAAATTTTTGTATAATCGCACATATAGATCATGGCAAATCTACTCTTGCCGACCGAATGATAGAAATGACCGGAACTCTTACAAAGCGTGAGATGCAGGATCAGGTCCTTGACAATATGGATCTTGAGCGTGAGCGGGGAATCACCATAAAGTCACAGGCGGTACGTCTTATTTATCATGCAAAGAATGGCGAGGAATATATTTTTAATCTCATAGATACTCCGGGTCATGTTGACTTTAATTATGAGGTCTCAAGATCTCTTGCAGCCTGCGATGGAGCTGTACTTGTAGTTGATGCGACTCAGGGAGTTGAGGCTCAGACTCTTGCCAATGTCTATCTTGCCCTGGACCATGATCTCGAAGTGATACCGGTTATCAATAAGGTAGATCTTCAAAGCGCCATGCCAGACAGGGTAGCAGAGGAGATAGAGAATGTGATCGGTATAGAAGCCATGGATGCGCCTCGTATATCGGCAAAAACCGGTCTTAATGTGGAAAGCGTTCTGGAAAAAATAGTTACTGATCTTCCTGCTCCATCTGGAGATCCTGATAAGCCGCTTAAGGCACTTATTTTTGATTCGATTTATGATTCCTATAAGGGAGTCATTGCCTTTGTAAGAATTGTTGACGGCAAGGTGAAGGCCGGTGACATGGTTAGCTTCATGGCCAGCCAGGCTAAGGATCTTGCTACTGAAGTAGGATATTTCGGCGCAGGACGAATGATACCATGTGATGAATTAAGCGCCGGCATGGTTGGCTATATAGCGGCATCCATTAAAAATATCAGAGATGCCAGAGTCGGCGATACTGTCACCAATTTTGACCATCCTGCAGAAAAAGCGCTTCCCGGTTACAAAAAAGTAAATCCAATGGTCTATTGCGGACTCTATCCTGCCGACAGCGCAAGATATCCGGACTTAAGAGAGGCTTTGGAAAAACTTCAGCTTAATGATGCGGCACTTCAGTTCGAACCGGAGACATCACAGGCTCTCGGTTTCGGATTCAGATGTGGATTCTTAGGACTTCTTCATCTCGATGTGGTTCAGGAGAGACTTGAAAGAGAATATGATCTTGATCTGGTCACAACAGCTCCCGGCGTTGTCTATAAGGTCTATAAGACTGATGGCGAAGTCATAGACCTCACCAATCCCGCAAATATGCCGGATCCATCTCTTATTGAACATATGGAGGAACCTGTAGTCGATGCCGAAATTATGGTCACATCTGAATTTATAGGAGCAATAATGGATCTTTGCCAGGAGAGGCGCGGCGAATATATAAGCATGGATTACATAGAAGAGAACAGAGCGGTTCTTAAATACGTTCTTCCCCTTAATGAGATAATCTACGACTTTTTCGATGCTCTTAAATCAAGATCCAGAGGCTATGCATCTCTTAATTATGAATTCAAGGAATACAGAAAGAGTGAACTCCTTAAACTTGATATTCTTGTAAATAAGGAAAAGGTAGATGCACTTTCCTTTATTGTTTTTGCTGAATCGGCCTACAGCAAGGGAAGAAAGCTATGCGAAAAATTAAAGGATGTGATCCCGAGACAGCTCTTCGATATACCTATCCAGGCTGCAATCGGTTCAAAGATCATAGCAAGAGAAACTGTAAAAGCCTATAGAAAAGATGTTCTTGCCAAGTGCTATGGCGGAGATATTTCAAGAAAGAAGAAGCTTCTTGAAAAGCAGAAAGAAGGAAAGAAGAGGATGAGGCAGATAGGTTCTGTCGAGATCCCTCAGGAAGCCTTCATGAGCGTCCTTAAGCTGGATGATGATTGATGAAGATGGATGAATTCGAACTCTATATACATATACCTTTCTGCGTGAAAAAGTGCCTTTATTGTGATTTTCTTTCGGGTCCGTCCAATTTTTCCGAAAGGGAAAAATACACTGAAGCCATTATAAATGAGCTTATGCTTTATGGTCCGCGCTTTAAAGGAAGAACCCTTACTTCGATATTCATAGGAGGCGGAACCCCGACCTTTCTCGAGACAGAATTTCTTATAAGGATAGTGAATACGGTAAAAACCGAATTCGATCTTTCAAAGGATTGCGAGATCACGATCGAATGCAATCCTAAAACCGCTGACCATATCAGCCTTCTTAAATTAAGAGAATGCGGTATAAACAGGATAAGCATAGGCCTTCAGTCAGCAAATCCCATCGAGCTTAAGACTCTTGGAAGGGTTCATAATTATAATGACTTCCTGCGCTGCTTCGAGTTTGCGAGATATGCAAATTTCAGGAACATAAATGTAGATATAATTACAGGAATCCCCGGACAGACTGAGAAAAGCCTTATGGATACTTTGAAAAAGGTGACCATCTTAAAGCCGGAGCATATTTCAGCCTATGATCTTATAATAGAGCCCGGAACATATTTTTACGAGAAATATCATGAAGACGACCTTCTCCGTCAAAAAGGCGAAGAACCTCACTTCCTTCCGAATGAGGATCTGGAGAAAAAATTTACAGATCTTACCGAGGACTTTCTTAAAAAGAAAGGTTACAGGCAGTACGAAATCTCAAATTTTGCAAAAGCGGGATATGAATGCCGCCATAACAAGGGTTATTGGGAAAGAAGGCCATATCTTGGAGTCGGCACAGGCGCTGCATCATTTGTTGATGAAAAAAGATGGTCAAATGAGAGAGATCTCTATAAATATATAAAATTACTTCTAGCACCGGAGCCTATCCTGCCTAAAGTCAATATGACCATATTGAAAAAAGAGGACTCCATGGCCGAATTCTTTTATCTTGGTTTACGTGAACTTGAAGGAGTATCTTTGAAAAAATTTAAAGAATATTTCGGCTCTGATGCATATCCGATCTACGGAGATGTCATAGAACATTATCAAAAACTTGGCTTTTTTGACTTTGACGGCGATAAGTTAAGATTTACCAAAAGAGGCAGGAAAGTATCTAATTATATATTGGCTGATTTTTTACCTGATCAGGACTGATACAAAGTCCGGTCAGGTTTTTTATTGAAAAATTGTCTTTAGATTCCCGAAATTTCTGTTGACAAAGTATAGTTTAGGTGATAATCTACTAACTGTAGATGTTAGCACTCCAGAGTTACGAGTGCTAATAATAAGAAAGGAGATCATCTTGGACGAACTAAGCGAGAGAAAAAAGAAAATTCTTTACGCCGTTGTCAAAAATTATCTTGAGACCGGTGAACCTGTCGGATCAAGAACGATCTCCAAGATCTCTGAACTTAGCCTTTCATCGGCAACCATCAGAAATGAGATGTCGGATCTTGAAGAGCTGGGATATATAGAGAGTCCTCATACATCGGCAGGCCGTGTTCCTACAGACAAGGGTTACAGATTCTATGTCGACAGGATAATGGCTGAAAATGACGAGAAAGTTAAAGATGTTGAGCATGTCATGGTTCAGAAGACAGAGAAGATGGAGAAAATGTTCAAGGAGCTTGTTAATTATGTAGCTCAGAATACAAAGCTCCCGACCATGATATCAGCTCCTTCCATTACAAAGAACAGAGTAAAATTTATCCAGATATCAAATGTCGATGAAAAACATGTTCTTCTTGTAGTTGTCATGGAAGGAAATGTAATAAGAAACAGAGTCATTGAAAAAGAAGCTGATCTTACTAATGAAGAATATCTGAAACTGAATATGCTCATTAATACCTACATGAATGGACTTACTCTTGAAGAAATTAATCTTGGATTAATATCAAAAATAAAAGAGCAGGCCGGTGAAAATGCAGGAATAATTGAAGAGGTCTTAAATACCATAGCTGATACAATTTCAGAGGACGACCTCGAAGTTTATACAAGCGGTGCGACAAACATTTTCAGATATCCGGAACTCTCGGATTCAAAGAGAGCAAGCGAATTTCTTGATAAATTTGAAGATAAGGAAGACCTGGCCGGACTTCTTACTGATGCTCAGGAAGAAGCTGAAAAAAATGGTACAGGACTTCAGGTATATATTGGTGATGAGTCACCATCAAAGAACATGAAGGACTGCAGTCTTGTAACTGCAACATATGATCTCGGCGATGGTGTCAAGGGAACGATCGGAATCATAGGACCGAAGAGAATGGATTACGAGAACGTGATCGGAAATCTTAAGAGCCTTAAAAATCAGCTTGAGAACACACTCAGGCGTTCCGACGAAGAAGAATAGAAAGGACTTAAAGCTTTGGCTAATAAAGAGAAAAAAGAAGCAATGGATCCTGAGGATATAAAGAATTCTGCAGAAAAGAGACCTTCCGAAAAAACAAATTCTGAAGAATTCAAGGAGACCTCCTCTGAAGACAAGTGTGATAAAGAAAATGACTTAGATCCTTCCAAGAAGGAGGATTCAGAAAAAGAAGAGTCTTCATCCGAAAAGCGATCCGAAAAAAACAAAAAAACAGATAAAGATTCAAAGGCAGAGAAGAAAGAAGAGAAGAAAGAAGAAAAGAAAGATCCTCGTGATGAAACGATAGCTGATCTAACGGATAAATTACAGAGGCAGCTTGCTGAGTTTGACAATTTCAGGAAGCGTACAGAGAAGGAAAAAAGCTCAATGTATGATGACGGGATCAGGGATACACTTCTTAAGATACTTCCCATAATAGATAATTTTGAAAGAGCCCTTTCTGCTGAATCGGAAGATACTCCTTTTAAAGAAGGTATGGACAAGATCTATAAGATGTTCATAAAGAACCTTGAAGAAATAGGAGCAACTCCTATGGATGCAAAAGGGAAGACCTTTGATCCGAATCTTCATAACGCCGTTTTACATATTGATGATGAAAATTACGGCGAAAGCGAAGTAGTTGAAGAGCTCCAGAAAGGCTATATGTTCCGGGGCAAAGTTTTGAGACACAGTATGGTAAAGGTAGCAAATTAAGCTATAGGCTTTTTACTATAATAATTATTTTGAATGGAGGAAATAACCATGGGTAAGATTATTGGTATTGATCTTGGTACTACAAATAGCTGCGTTGCTGTAATGGAAGGCGGAAAGCCGACAGTCATTACTAATCAGGAAGGTATGCGTACAACACCTTCTATCGTAGCTTTCACAAAGAATGGCGAGCGCCTCGTTGGTGATCCTGCAAAGCGTCAGGCAGTTACAAATGCAGATCGTACGATCTCATCAATAAAGCGTGAGATGGGTAAAGACTATCATGTAACAATTGATGGCAAACAGTATTCTCCTCAGCAGATCTCAGCTATGATTCTTCAAAAGCTTAAGAGTGATGCAGAGAACTATCTCGGTGAAAAATTAACAGAAGCTGTTATCACTGTTCCTGCTTACTTCAATGATGCCCAGAGACAGGCAACAAAGGACGCAGGAAAGATTGCCGGACTTGATGTAAAACGTATCATTAACGAACCTACAGCAGCTGCTCTGGCTTACGGACTTGATAATGAAAAAGAGCAGAAGATCCTTGTATACGATCTTGGCGGTGGTACATTCGATGTTTCCATAATTGAGATCGGTGATGGAGTAATAGAAGTTCTTGCAACAAATGGTGATACCCATCTCGGCGGAGATGATTTCGATCAGAAGATCATCGACTGGATGGTTTCTGAATTTAAAGCTAAGGAAGGCGTTGATCTTTCAACAGACAAGATGGCTTTGCAGCGTCTTAAGGAAGCAGCAGAGAAGGCTAAAAAGGAACTTTCAGCAGCAACAACTACAAATATTAACCTTCCTTTCATTACTGCTACAGCAGATGGTCCTAAGCATTTTGATATGGATCTCACAAGAGCTAAGTTTGATGAACTTACATCAGATCTTGTAGAGCGCACTGTAATACCCGTACAGAATGCATTAAGAGATGCAGGACTTACAGCAAATGATATTTCAAAGGTACTTCTTGTCGGAGGTTCAACACGTATTCCTGCTGTTCAGGAAAAGGTAAAGAGCCTTACAGGCAAGGAACCCAATAAGTCATTAAATCCTGATGAAGCAGTTGCAATCGGTGCTTCTATTCAGGGCGGTAAGCTTAATGGCGATCAGGGAGCAGGCGATATCCTTCTTCTTGATGTCACACCTCTTTCACTTTCTATCGAGACACTTGGAGGAATTGCTACAAAGCTTATTGACAGAAATACAACCATACCTACAAAGAAGAGCCAGATCTTCTCAACAGCAGAAGATAATCAGACAGCCGTTGATATCAATGTTGTACAGGGAGAGAGAGAGTTCGCAAGAGATAATAAGTCACTCGGTCACTTCAGACTCGATGGCATCGCACCTGCTCCAAAGGGAGTTCCTCAGATCGAAGTTACATTCGATATCGATGCAAATGGTATCGTAAATGTTTCCGCAAAGGATCTCGGAACAGGAAAAGAGCAGCATATCACTATTACAGCAGGATCCAACATGTCTGATGAAGAAATTGACAAGGCTGTAAAGGAAGCTAAGGAATACGAAGCTCAGGACAAGAAGAGAAAGGAAGCTGTCGATACAAAGAACGAGGCTGATGCTTTCCTTGTTCAGACAGAAAAGGCTTTAAACGAAGTAGGAGATAAGATTTCTTCTGATGAGAAGTCAAAGGTAGAGGCAGATTGCAAGGCTCTTAAGGACATACTTGAGAAATACAAGGATAATAATGATCTTACAGATGATCAAGTAAGTGAGATTAAGTCAGCTCATGAGAAGCTTCAGACTTCTGCACAGCAGGTATTCACAAAGATGTATGAACAGGCCCAGCAGGCAGCCAATGCTAATAATTCAGCTAATGGTTCCCAGGGCGGGACAGGATCGGAAACAAGTAATTCTAATAGCCAGGGTGCAGGCAATGGTTCTGATGATGATGTCATCGATGCTGATTTCAAGGAAGTATAATTTTTTAAGGAATAAAAATGGCAGAAGAGAAGAGAGACTATTATGAGGTTCTTGGAGTCGACAGAAATGCTGACGCCGATACTATAAAAAAAGCATATCGAAAGCTTGCCAAAAAGTATCATCCGGATATGAACCCTGGTGACAAGGAAGCTGAGGCCAAATTCAAGGAGGCCTCAGAAGCCTATGCCGTTCTCTCCGATCCGGATAAGAGGGCTAAGTATGACCAGTTTGGTCATGCAGCCTTTGACGGCGGAGCAGGCGGCGGTGGATTCGATTTCTCCGGCATGAATTTCGATGATATTTTCGGAGATATTTTCGGCGGCGGATTCGGATTCGGCGATATATTCGGCGGTGGGAGCAGGCAGAGAAATTCAAACGCTCCTGTGAAAGGCGCAAATACCAGAGCCAGCATAACCATTTCTTTTGAAGAAGCTGCTTTTGGCTGTGAAAAGGAAATGGAGATATATTTAAAGGACGCTTGTTCGACCTGCCATGGTTCAGGCGCAAAGCCGGGAACTTCAAAGACAACATGCCCGAGATGTAATGGAAAGGGAAGGATAGTAAAGACTTCCAACAGCATATTCGGAACAGTTCAGAATGTGTCAACCTGCCCTGAATGTAATGGAACAGGCCAGATCATAAAGGAAAAATGTCCGACCTGTCACGGAAGCGGATATACTTCTTCAAAGAAGAGGATCAAGGTCTCAATACCTGCTGGTATAGATAATGGCCAGATGATAAGAGACAGAGGAAAGGGTGAGCCTGGTCTTAATGGCGGACCCAGAGGAGATCTTCTTGTAGAAGTAAGAGTAAAGCCTCATCCTATTTTTACCAGAAGAGACTATGACATTTTCTCGACCGCACCGATGACTTATGCCCAGGCAGCTCTTGGAGGAGAGATCTTAATAGATACTCTTGACGGAAAGGTTGCTTACCAGGTTAAGCCCGGCACCCAGACCGATACCAAGATAAGATTAAGGAGCAAGGGTGTGCCGACTCTCCGTAATAAAGATGTCCGCGGGGATCAATATGTAACACTCGTGGTTCAGGTTCCTACCGGACTTTCTTCCGAGGCTAAGAACAAGCTTATCGAATTTGATGAACTTTCCGAAGGACCTCACAAAGGTGGCAGGAAGAAACCTTTTGGTTTCGGTAAAAAATAAAAAAGAATATGATCTCCGGCAGCAGATTGCTATGTACCCTCCTTACTGGGATGGTACATATCAGATTGGCACCGGAGATTTTTTTATTCCCTCCGGACTGGTGGACATTAAAATATTATGCTATAATAACTTTTCTGTATGGAGGAAAGCAATGGAGGCATATTTAGATAATTCGGCTACGACACGCTGCCTTGATGAGGCAAAAGACAAGATGGTCGAAGCCTTGACTGTAAATTACGGAAATCCTTCCTCACTCCACATGAAGGGAGTAGAGGCTGAGGAATATCTTAGAAATACAAGACATATAATTGCAAAAAGCTTATCTTGTAACGACAAGGAGATATTTTTTACCTCAGGTGGATCCGAGTCAAATAATACGGCAATAATCGGAACAGCAGAAGCCAGGAAAAGATATGGTAACAGGATTATAACTACCAGCGTTGAGCATGCTTCGGTAAAGAATCCCATGCGTTATCTTGAAGATCATGGCTATGAGATCATATATCTTCATACCGATGAAAATGGGATTATTGATCTTGACGAGCTTAAACAGATGGTAAATAAAGATACCATACTTGTTTCAATTATGCATGTAAATAACGAGATCGGAGCTGTAATGCCAATTGAAAAGGCAGGGAAAATAATCAAGGAGCAAAATTCTGATTGCTATTTCCATGTTGATGCTATTCAATCTTATGGCAAATTCAGGATAAGACCCCATGAAGCTTCGATAGATCTTATGTCTGTAAGCGGTCATAAGATAAATGGTCCAAAGGGATCCGGATTCCTTTATATAAAGGATGGCTGCCACATTACTCCGAGAATATTCGGAGGCGGCCAGGAAAAAGGAATGCGTTCCGGAACCGAGAACGTGCCGGCCATAGCAGGACTTGGAGTTGCATGTGATTATGCCGATAAGCATCTTGAAGAAAACAGAGAGAAATTTTTCGCTTTGAAAGAGCGTTTTATAAATAAGATAAAAGATTTCGATGGTATAAGGATTCATGGACTTACAGGCAGAGATTCAGCACCGCAGATAATTTCCGTAGGAATAAAAGGAGTGAGAGCGGAGGTTATGCTCCATGCGCTTGAGGCAGAACATATTTATGTTTCATCAGGAAGCGCCTGCTCATCAAACCATCCATCGACCAGCAGTACACTTCAGGCAATTCATGCGCCGGAAGAATATTATGATTCTACAATAAGAATAAGCCTCGGGATCTTTAACAATGAGGAAGAGATAGATTATGCTGCAAATACTATGCTTTCCTTGATTCCCAGACTTAGAAAATTCACCAGAAAGTGAGTAAAAATGTACCAGGCATTCGTCATAAAATACGGAGAGATAGGTATCAAAGGTAAGAATAGACGCCTTTTTGAAGATGCCCTGATAAGAAATATCAAAAACTCTCTTAAGATGGTAGACGGCAAATTCGTTGTTCTACGCGAACAGGGAAGAATCTATGTCGAGGCAAAAGGCTCTTTCGACTATGAAGGAGCTGTTTCTGCGCTCAAAAAGGTCTTTGGAATCGTCGAGATCGATCCGGCTGTTATAACAGAAAAAAAGGATTTTGAGGAATTGGCAAAAGAGGTGGTTTCTTTTATTGATGAGACCTATCCCGATAAGAATTTCTCCTTCAAGGTTCTTGCCAGACGCGCCGATAAGAGCTATCCCATGAACTCTATGGAAATAAACCAGGCCATGGGTGACAGAATATTAAATGCTTTTCCTGATTTAAAAGTTGATGTTCATAAGCCGGATATTTATATACATATTGAGATAAGAGATGTCATAAGCTATTATTCAGAGAGTATAAAAGGACCGGGCGGAATGCCTGTTGGAACAAATGGCTCGGCAGAACTTCTGCTTTCAGGCGGCATAGACAGTCCTGTAGCAGGCTATATGGTTGCAAAACGAGGAGTAAAGATCGATGCTGTTTACTTTCATGCGCCTCCTTATACATCGGAGCGAGCAAAAAAGAAGGTCATAGATCTTTGCCGCATAGTTTCAGAATATGCAGGACCCATAAATCTTCATATAGTAAACTTTACGGATATACAGTTGGCAATATATGAAAAATGCCCCCATGACCAGCTTACTATCATAATGAGAAGATATATGATGAAGATAGCAGAGGTCTTTGCTGAAAAGGATGGGGCTCTTGGACTTGTGACCGGAGAGAGCATAGGCCAGGTAGCATCTCAGACCATGCAATCCATGTATGTCACCAATGAAGTATGCCATTATCCTGTTTACAGACCTTTGGTCGGCTTCGACAAACAGGAGATAATAGACAGATCTCTTAAGATCGGCACTTATGATACATCTATACTTCCATATGAGGACTGCTGCACGATTTTTGTAGCAAAGCATCCTGAGACCAAACCCAGACTCGACATCATTAAAAGATCAGAAGAGAAGCTTAAAGATTGCATAGATGAGCTTTTTGAGACTGCGATCAATACAACAGAGACAATTCTCGTAACTTGCGAGGAATAAAAAAATATCCATCCGGCCTTTGACCGGATGGAAAATTCAATAAAAAATTACGTCTTTGACTGTTTTTTAGGAAAACTCTCTTTGATCACTCCTCTACTATAAATGGAGCGAGCTTTTCAAGGATCTGATCCACATTATTATCTGCATGAATCATAAGATCAATGGGCTTTGAAAGGTCAAGACTGAAAATTCCCATTATTGACTTGGCATCTATTACATATCTTCCTGAGATCAAATCAAAATCAGAATCCAAAGTATTGACGGTATTTACAAACTCCTTTACTCTATCAACTGTATTAAGAGAAACCTTTACTTTTTTCATGACTGCTACCTCCCAGACTCATCTCTTTTTCTAAATCTTATTCTATGACGGGACTAATGTCAAATATGCTTTGAGGCATTTTCCAATGAAAGAAAGGAAATCATTTTGAAAAAAGCTGCACTTCACAATCTTGGCTGTAAGGTCAATGCATATGAAACCGAGGCAATGAGAGAGCTTCTCATTGAGGACGGATACGAGATCGTGCCTTTTTCCGAAAAAGCGGATGTCTATGTCATAAACACTTGTACCGTCACTTCCATAGCGGATCATAAGTCGAGGCAGATGATAAACAGAGCGAAAAATATGAACGAGAACGCTGTCATAGTTGCGGCGGGCTGTTATGTCCAGACTCATGAAAAGGAGGCTCTTGATCTGCCATGTGATATAATTATCGGAAACAACAGGAAGCAGGATCTTGTAAAGGAAATCAATCTCTTTCTTGAAAGCCGGGAGAAAAAAAGCGATATTGATGATATAAATATCGAAAAGATCGACTATGAGCCTTTGAGGATAAAATCCGCAGAGGAGCACACAAGAGCTTTCCTTAAGATAGAAGATGGCTGCAATCAATTTTGTTCCTACTGTCTTATTCCTTATGCAAGAGGCAGAGTGAGATCAAGAGATGTGGGATCTATCATAGAAGAGGCTGGTCATTTTGCGGATCTAGGTTATAAGGAAGTGGTCCTTACCGGCATAAATCTCTCTTCCTATGGTGAAGGTACCGATTTAAAGCTTATAGATGTGATCGAAGGAATAAATGCCATTGATGGTATTAAAAGAATAAGGCTGGGTTCCATTGAACCCAGAATAATAACACGTGAATTTGCCGAGCGGGCAGGAAAGCTTGAAAAGCTTTGTCCTCATTTTCATCTTTCCTTACAAAGCGGCTCAGATGCGACGCTGAAGAGAATGAACAGAAAATATACTGCTCAGGAATTTAAAGAGGGAACAGAGCTTTTGAGGGAATTTTTCACGGATCCGGCACTTACTACAGATGTCATAGTAGGCTTTCCGGGAGAGACAGATCATGAATTTGAAGAGTCTTTAGAATTCTACAAGGATATTAATTTCTATGAGATGCATGTCTTTAAATATTCCAGGCGTAAAGGAACCAGGGCATATTCTATGCCATCTCAGGTGCCTGAAAAGATAAAGACCGAAAGAAGCCATGTACTTCTCGAGCTTACCAAAGAAAATTCACGTAAATACAGGGAGAAAGAAATCGGTAAAGAAGTCCCGGTACTTTTCGAAGAGGTTATGGAGATCGGAGGAAAGTCTTATTGGACAGGTTTCACAGATAATTATATAAGAGCTGCTGTCGAAAAAGATGCAGAAGATCTTTTTCCCGGCCGGGAGAAATCAGGTTTGTCCGATATGATCATAAAGGGGAAGGTAAAAGGAATCATAGATGGAAGCGATCTTATTCTTCTTGACAGGAGTTCTCTTATAAAAGTAGAATAGACTTAAATTGGGGGCAAAATATGCAGGATCTGGAACATACACAATTTTTTAAAGTAAATAATGAATCGAATCTGGGGGTCAAAGATATTATCCGTCAGGTTTACGAGGCTTTAAGTGAAAAAGGTTACAATCCCGTAAGCCAGATAGTAGGCTATATAATGTCAGGTGATCCGACTTATATAACAAGCTATAAGAATGCCCGTTCTCTCATCATGAAGGTCGAACGGGACGAGCTTGTTGAAGAGATGCTGAAAGAATACGTTAAGAACGAATCATGGAAATAAGCCGTAAGAGGATAATGGGACTGGACTTCGGCTCAAAGACCGTCGGAGTTGCCATTACCGATGAGACGAGGACATGTATAAGACCTCTTCCTGTCATAAGACGTGAAAAGCCGGGCAAATTAAGGAAAACACTTTCGGCGATAACGGAATTATTAAAGGAATATGATTGTGACAGGATAATTCTTGGTCTTCCGCTCAATATGGATGGCTCAGAAGGCGAGCGTGTCAGGCTTACCAGAGAATTCAGGGAACTTCTCGTGAAGAGAGTCAATATTCCTGTCATTCTTTTTGATGAGAGGCTTACAACTGTTGAAGCTTACGAAATCATGAAAGAGCGTGGCATTGATAAGAAGGAACAGCTGAAGATCGTGGATTCGGTAGCTGCAGAGATAATACTTAACAGCTATATCGATTCCGGAGCATATTATGAATGATAAATTGATTTTTACCAATGAAGATGGTGAAGATATAGAGCTCTTCATAATTGAAGAGACAAAAATCAACGGAACTCATTATATATTAGCCGCAGAAGACGAAGAAGAATCAGGTACGGCATATATATTAAAGGAGACCGGAAGAAACAGAGACGACATTTTTTTCCAGATGGTCGAAGATGACACGGAATTTGATGCCGTTCTCAATATTTTTGAGCAATTAATGGACGATACGGATTTCGAGTGATCCCTATCGTCAATCGGAGGCAGAACAATTTGAAGAAAAATTCAAAAGAGAAATTGAGGGTGATCCCTCTTGGCGGTCTTGATTTGATAGGAATGAATATGACCGCCTTTTGTTATGGTGACAGTATAATAGTGGTAGATTGCGGAATGGCCTTTCCCGAGGATGATATGCCGGGTGTCGATCTCGTAATCCCGGATATATCCTTCCTTGAGGAAAATAAGGATAAGGTAAAGGCCTTCTTCATAACCCACGGACACGAGGACCACATTGGCGCCATACCTTATGTACTTAAGAAAGTTAATGCTCCCATTTATGCTACAAGGCTTACAATGGGAATAATCGAGCACAAGCTTGAAGAGCATAATATGTTAAGAAGCGTAAAACGCAAGGTCGTAAAATACGGAACTAACGTAAATGCTGGTAATTTCAGGGTCGAATTCATAAAAACAAATCATTCAATACAGGATGCGGCAGCGCTTGCTATATATACTCCGGTTGGAACCATAGTTCATACAGGAGATTTCAAGGTCGATTATACCCCGGTTTTCGGAGATGCAATTGATCTTCAGCGCTTCGCCGAGATAGGGAAAAAGGGAGTTCTGGCTGTAATGTGTGATTCGACCAATGCCGAGCGGCCGGGATTTACACCATCTGAACGCACAGTCGGACGCACTTTCGATAACATTTTTGCAGAAAATACAGGAAAAAGGATCATAATCGCGACTTTTGCATCAAATGTCGATCGTGTCCAGCAGATCATAAATTCTGCTCACAAATTTGACAGAAAGGTAGTTGTCGAAGGCCGTTCCATGGTAAATATCATAAGCACGGCAATTGATCTTGGATACATTAACATTCCTGAGAATACACTTATAAGTGTCGATGAACTAAAGAATTATCCTGATGAGAAGACTGTTCTCATAACTACAGGCTCACAGGGAGAATCAATGGCAGCACTTTCCAGAATGGCAAATGGTATTCATAAGAAAGTGCAGATAAAGCCTAATGATACTATTATTTTTTCCTCTCATCCTATTCCTGGAAACGAGAAATCAGTCAGCCGCGTGCTTAATGAGCTTTATCAAAAGGGCGCAAATGTAATATATCAGGATGTTCATGTATCTGGACACGCCTGCCAGGAAGAGATAAAGCTTATTTATTCTCTTTTAGATCCTAAATATGCAATTCCGGTTCATGGCGAATATAAGCATCTTAAGGCACAGGAGAGGATAGTAAGATCTTTAGGTTATGACAGTGATCACATATTTATTCTTTCATCGGGAGATGTTCTGGAATTTGATGAAAATCAAAATGCCAGGGTGAATGGCAGAGTCCATACAGGCGCCGTCATGGTAGACGGACTTGGTGTCGGCGATGTCGGTTCCATAGTCTTAAGAGACAGACAGAAGCTTTCAGAGGACGGAATCATAATTGTAGTTCTTACTATGGATAGAGACGGCAGAGTTCTGGCCGGACCTGATATAGTAAGCCGGGGCTTTGTTTATGTGAGAGATTCGGGCGACCTTATGGATGCGGCTCGTTCAGTGCTTCAGGATACTGTGGAGCGCCTTGAAGACAGACATATCAAGGACTGGCCCAAGATAAAGAACGAGATCAAATCAGATCTTTCAGACTTTGTCTGGAAAGAAACTCAGAGAAGACCTATGATTCTTCCAATAATCATGGACGTTTGATATGGATAAGAGAAAAAGACTTTCGGTATATCTGGATGCACTGCAGCCGGATATGCCGGACTATCTTTCAAAAATAGAAAAAAGAGCTGTAGACTGTGATGTTCCTATAATCCGAAGGGAATCAAGATATTTTATGAAGACTCTCCTGTGGATCATAAGACCCGGGAGGATACTTGAAATAGGAACTGCCGTGGCATTCTCAGCTCTTTTTTTCATGAATTATGCTCCCGGTCCCTGCCATATAGATACAATAGAAAGCTATGAACCAAGGATAAGAGAGGCCAAAGCAAATATAGAAAACAGTCCTTTTTCAAAAGATATCACTCTTTATGAAGGGGATGCCATGAAGATTCTTCCCGGTCTTTCAGGGACTTATGATCTTATCTTTCTTGATGCTGCCAAGGGGCAATATGTAAAGATGCTTCCTCTTATAAAGAAATTAATGCATTCGGGCTCAGTCCTTGTGACTGATAATATACTTCAGGAAGGCGATCTTATAGAATCGACTTTCGCTGTAAAAAGGAGAAACAGGACAATACATAAGCGTATCAGGAAATATCTTGAGGAAGTTTCTTTTGACGAGAGCTTTGTAACAACAACAATAGATGAAGGAGACGGAATGTGTATTTCCGTCATGAAGTGAGAAAATGAAGAAAGCAGAATTACTTGCACCGGCAAAATCCCTTGAAGTCTTAAAGACAGCTGTAAGATATGGAGCCGATGCTGTTTATATTGGAGGCGAGGCATTCGGACTTCGCGCAAAAGCTGAGAATTTTTCCCGGAAGGATATGGAAGAAGGCATAAGATTTGCCCATGAACATAAAGTAAAGGTTTATGTTACTGCGAATATCATTGCTCATAATGCTGATTTATCCGGTGCAGAGCAATATTTCAAAGAACTTAATGAGATTCGTCCGGATGGCATTCTAATAGCTGATCCCGGCATGTTCATGCTTGCAAGGGAGAATACAGAGGGAATAGAGCTTCATATAAGTACTCAGGCAAATAATACCAACTATATGACAGCAAATTTCTGGCATAAGGAAGGTGCAAAGCGAATAGTAACGGCTCGCGAGCTTTCAATCAAAGAGATCAAGGAACTCAGGGAAAAAACCGATCCGGATCTTGACATAGAGACTTTCGTTCATGGAGCTATGTGCATATCCTATTCAGGAAGATGCCTCTTAAGTGCATATTTTACCGGGAGAGAAGCGAATCTTGGCCTTTGTACCCATCCATGCCGCTGGAAATATGCTCTCATGGAGGAAAGCCGTCCGGGAGAATATCTTCCGGTTTTTGAAAATGAACGCGGTACTTATATAATGAATTCGAGAGACCTTTGCATGATAGAGCATATTCCGGATCTTATTGATGCGGGAGTTTCCAGTCTGAAGATCGAAGGCAGGATGAAGAGCACACTTTATGTGGCGACGGTAGTCCGTGCCTACAGAAATGCTTTGGATGATTATTATGAGTCGCCCGCTCTATATGAAAAGAATAAAGCATCCCTTATGGATGAAATAAAGAAAACAACCTATCGTCCTTTTACGACAGGTTTCTTCTATCACAAGCCTGATAATGATGATCAGATATACGACAACAATACTTATGTGAACGGAGCCACTTATATCGGCAAGGCCGGGAAACTTTCCGACAGCGGAGAATTCGAGATGATCCAGAAAAATAAATTCTCTGTAGGCGAAGTAATTGAAATTATGAGGGCAAATGGTGATAATATAGAAACTAAGGTACTTTCCATAATTGGTGAAAATGGTGAGGAGATGAGTGCTCCTCATGCAGGTGAGCATCTTTTAGTAAGATTGTCGATTGCTCCTGAAGAAGGGGATGTCCTTAGAAGAATGGAGGCTTAAATATGAATAAAGACGGGAAGTATATTGCTTATGTAGGAACTTATACTCTTACAAACAGCGAAGGAATCTATATTTATGATGTAGATCCTTTAACAGGGGCATTAGTGGAGAAAAATGTTGTAAAGGTCAGCAATCCTTCTGCAATAACTATTTCAAAAGCTAAGAGATTTCTATATTCAATAGAGGACGAAGGTGTTTGCTCTTTCAAAATACATGAAGATGGAAATCTTTCGAGAATGAATTCTGCTTTGACACAGGGAATGAGAGGAGACACACTTGCTGTCGACAGTCAAAACAGATATCTTTTCGTAGGAGGCTATCATGACGGAAAGATCACAGTCATGAAGTTGAATGAAGACGGAACCATTGGAGATATTGCTTTTTCCATTTACCATACCAGCCTTCGTTCAGGATTCGGTGAGCGTCATAATGACCATGCCAAGGTAACAAAGCTTGTTCTTACACCTGATGAGAAATTTCTTTGTGCAGTCGATCTTGGTATCAATCAGGTAAAGATCTACAGCATTGACTATGATACAGGCCGCCTGTCACTTTATGATCTTATTCGTCCGGCTCTTGAGTCGGGCGCAAGGGTAATGAAGTTTTCACCCGATGGAAAATTTGCTTATATACTTACATCTTTTTCGAATCATATGGAAGTATATAAATATGATTATAATAATGGAAATCCGGTATTTGAAGAGATACAGGATTCGGAAGTACTTAAGAAGGCTTATAACGGAGCAAGCGCCTGTGATTTTGTTTTCAGTGAAGATGGAAAGCATATAGCAGTTTCAGTAGATGCTTTCAACGGAGTAGCTTTCCTTGACAGAGATCCAGAGACAGGAAAGATAATTCCTGCTTTCCAGTCACTTACAAGCGGAGACTTCCCCAAGTCACTTGCTCTTCTTCCGGGAGATAAATTCGTTTCTGTACTTAATCATGATACTGACGAGATCAGAACATTTGGGATCGACTATACGAAAGGTTATATACTGTTAAAGGCAGCACCTGTAAAGATATCAAAGCCTAACTGTATAAAGATCGTAAAGCTTTGATTTTTGAAGGAAGTTATAGAAATGAGCGGTTCTAGTTTTGGTGAACTTTTCAAAGTGACAACGTTCGGTGAGTCACATGGCCCTGCTGTGGGCTGTGTGATCGACGGATGTCCGAGCGGTCTTAAAATAGATGAAGAAAGCCTTAGAAATTTTGTAAGAAGAAGAAGACCCGGGCAGTCAGATCTGGTCACATCCAGAAAAGAAAGTGATGAGATCGAGATCCTGTCCGGTATTTTTATGGGCGAGACTACAGGAACACCGATAGCTGTCATTATAAAAAATGAAGGCATGGATCCGGGAAGTTATGACGATTTAAAAAATGTTTACAGACCCGGCCATGCAGATCTTACTTATTATATGAAATATGGCTTCAGGGACTACAGGGGCGGAGGCAGATCTTCCGGACGTGAAACAGCAGGCCGTGTTATAGCGGGAGCTATTGCATCACAGATCCTTTCAGAGATTGGAATTTCGGTCTGTGCCTTTACAGAGTCAATAGGAGATGTGTGTATTAATAAGCTGGACTTTAGTGAAAGGCTCTCAAACGATCTTTATATGCCGGATCGGGAAGCATTTTTTAAGGCTAAGGATCTGATAAAACAAGTCCGTTCTGAAAAAGATTCAATAGGAGGAGTGATAAGCTGTCTCATAAGAGGACTTCCCGGCGGAATAGGAGAGCCTGTCTTCGACAAGCTTGACGCACAGCTTTCTAAGGCCGTAATGTCTATAGGAGCAGTGAAATCTGTAGAATTTGGCAATGGTTTCAAAGCCGCTCTTTCAAGAGGATCAGAATTTAATGATCAATATTATATGAGAGAAGGTTCTATCGAGAAAAAGACTAATAATGCCGGTGGAATCTATGGCGGCATTTCCGATGGCAGCGATATTATTATAAGGGCAGCTGTTAAGCCGACTCCATCTATAGGAAAGAATCAGGATACAGTAACCACGGACGGGGAAGATACCACAATTTCGATAAAGGGGAGACATGATCCCTGCATTGTTCCAAGAGCAGTCTCTGTGGTAGAAGCCATGGTAGCAATAACTGTGCTCGATCTCTGCATGAGGGCTATGTCTACAAGGCTTTCAGATATAAAAAATTTTTTTAGAAATTTAAAGGAGTAATTAATGTCAAAGAACTGTGAATACAAGATAATTACAACTGACGGAATGGCAAAAAGAGCCGAATTCAAGACAGTTCACGGAACTGTCCAAACGCCGCTTTTCATGAATGTAGCCACGGCAGGTGCAATTAAGGGAGCAGTATCCACCGATGATTTAAGATCAATAAGGACTCAGGTGGCCCTATCAAATACTTATCATCTTCATGTAAGGACAGGTGATGAAATAATAAAGCAACTTGGTGGTCTCCACAAATTCATGGTCTGGGACAGACCTATACTTACTGACTCGGGCGGATTTCAGGTTTTTTCACTGGCAAAGCTTAGAGCCATCAAGGAAGAAGGTGTCACTTTCAGATCTCATGTCGACGGACACAAGATCTTTATGGGGCCTGAAGAAAGTATGACAATTCAGTCAAATCTTGGTTCTACAATAGCAATGGCATTTGATGAATGCCCGAGCTCTCTTGCTGACAGATCTTATGTACTTCCATCGGTTCAGAGGACGACAAGATGGCTTCGTCGCTGCAAGGACAAGATGGCTATGCTAAATCAAAGAGAAGATACGGTAAATCCTCATCAGCTTCTTTTCGGAATCAATCAGGGAGCAATTTTCAAGGATATAAGGCAGGAGCAGGCTGACATTATCTCCGAGATGGATCTTGATGGCTATGCTCTTGGCGGACTTGCAGTCGGAGAGACACCGGAACAAATGTATGAAGTCATAGAATATACTACGCCTCATCTTCCCAAGGACAAGCCTACTTATCTTATGGGAGTAGGAACACCGAGAGATATACTCGAAGCCGTTGAAAGAGGGGTCGACTTTTTCGACTGCGTATATCCAAGCCGTAATGGAAGACATGGACATGCCTATACAGCTCATGGCAAGATGAATCTTATGAATAAAAAATACGAAATGGATCTAAGACCGCTTGAAAGTGGCTGCGATTGTCCGGCATGCCGCACTTATTCCAGAGCTTATATTCACCATCTTTTAAAGGCAAAAGAAATGCTCGGCATGAGACTGCTTGTTCTTCACAATCTTTCGTTCTATAACCGCCTTATGGAACAGATAAGATCAGCAATAGAAGAGCACAGATATTCCGAATTCAAGAAAAATTTTCTCGAAGATATGGCATATGGTGAAAAGACAGGGGATCAATAAAGTGCTTGTTGCATAAGGCAATCGTTTTAGTTAAAATAGAAACGCAATTTGTTTAGAAATTTTAAGGAGGAACTATAATGAATTTACTTTTATCTGCTTCTACAGCAGCAGGATCCACAGGGCTTCTTGTTTTCTGGATCGTCCTCATGTTCGCTTTTATCTATTTTTTGATGATACGTCCTCAGAAAAAGGAAGAGAAGAAGAAGAACGAGATGCTGAATGCTATTGAAGTCGGAGATACAGTACTTACAACAAGCGGTTTCTACGGAGTTATCATTGATATTCAGGATGATACGGTTATCATCGAATTCGGTAATAACAAGAACTGCCGTATCCCCATGCAGAAAACAGCTATTTCAATGGTTGAGAAGCCTGAAGACGCAGTAGATAAAGAATCATCTGATTCAAAAAAGGATAATAAATAATCTATATGAATATATTCAATTTCCTTTCACTCATTGGCGGTGTATGTATCTTTCTTTTCGGAATGAGCGTCATGGGCGAAGGCCTTGAAAAATCAGCGGGCGGCAAGATGGAGAGCATTATAGAGAAGCTCACAAATACCGTCTTAAAGGGAGTGGGTCTCGGCATTCTGGTAACTGCCGTGATCCAGTCATCTTCTGCAACCACAGTCATGGTCGTCGGTTTTGTAAACTCCGGTCTTATGAATCTTAACCAGGCCGTCGGCGTGATCATGGGAGCAAATATAGGGACTACCGTTACATCATGGATACTTTCACTCTCAGGAATAAGCGGCAGCTCTTTTGTAGTGAATCTTTTAAAGCCAATGAGCTGGACACCGGTTCTTGCTCTTATTGGTGTGATTTTTTATCTTTTTCTCAAAGATCAGAAAAAGAAAGACATAGGTCAGGTACTTTTAGGCTTCGCCGTTCTTATGTTCGGAATGGAAGCCATGACTAACGCAGTTGCGCCTTTAAAGGATGTACCTGCTTTTACAAACATACTTCTTAAATTCTCAAACCCTGTTCTCGGGCTCCTTCTGGGACTTTTAGTTACAGCAATAATCCAGAGCTCGTCCGCATCGGTCGGAATTCTCCAGGCACTTTGTACGACTGGTGCTGTTACATATTCCGTAGCTCTTCCCATAATAATGGGACAGAATATAGGAACATGTGTTACAGCGCTCATTTCTTCTATTGGTGCAAAGAAAAATGCCAAGCGTGCGGCATTTATCCATCTTTATTTCAATCTCATAGGTACGGTCGTTTTTATGGCTGTTTTTTATATTATAAATGCTGTTATCGGCGGCTTTTCATGGTTTGGTAATACAGCGGGACCTGCCGGCATTGCCATTATCCATACAGCATTCAATGTAATAACGACCATTCTATGGCTGCCTTTCAATAAATTACTCGTTAAGCTGGCCTCTATGACCATAAGAGGAAATGATGAGGAAGACGGAAGCAGATATCTTCAGGAACTTGGCATGCTTGATGAAAGATTTCTTGAGAAGCCGAGCTTCGCAGTGGTTCAGGCTATCAATGTCGTTAACCGAATGGCCGAACTTTCTGGAGAGTGTATGAAAAAATCCGCTGAAGCTTTCCTTTCTCACTATGACAGAAAGAAGATAGATTCAGTAATAGCTTTAGAGGGCGCCGTTGATAAATATGAAGATGCACTCGGTTCTTATCTTGTAAAGCTTTCCGGCAAACCCTTAAATCAAACCGAGTCTGAGAGAGTGACATCTATTTTCCAATGCATAACAAGCTTTGAGAGAATAACAGATCATGCCAGAAATATAGCCGAGCTTAAGGAAAATGTAAAAGAAAAAGATATTAAATTTTCTGACAAGGCAGTTCAGGAAATTACAAATTATCTTACGGCTGTAAATGATATTGTCGATATGACAGTAGATATTTTTAAGCGTCATGATGATGAGGCTGCCAAAAATGTTGAACCATTCGAGGAAGCTATCGATATAATGGATGCAAAATATAAAAAGCATCACATAAAGAGATTGCAAAAGGGGAAATGTCAAATTGCAAGCTCGATGATCATTGATGATCTTTATATTAATCTGGAACGTATTTCAGATCACTGCTCAAATGTGGCAGCTACCATGATTCAGGTGGATGAAGAAGATGCACTTGACAATCATGTTTATGTGGATAATCTTAAAGCCGAGAATTCACCGGAATTCAGGGAAGCTGTGAAAGAGTATACCAGAAAATATTCTATTTAGTTGTTATGGGAGGAATTATGTTAGAGAACTTTTTTCATTTGAGAGAAAAAAATACTAACGTAAGAACTGAGGTTATCGGCGGTCTTACAACATTTATGACAATGGCCTACATTCTGGCGGTAAATCCGAACATCCTGGCGGCTTCAGGAATGGATCCGGAAGCGATTCTTATCGCTACCTGCCTTGCATCATTTGTAGGTACTTTATTAATGGGTCTCTTGTCAAATTATCCTTTTGCTCTTGCACCTGGACTGGGACTCAATGCTTATTTTGCTTATACCGTATGTGGGAAGATGGGCTATAAATGGCAGGTTGCACTTTTTGCTGTTTTTGTTGAAGGTGTGATCTTTATCATTCTTACACTTACAAAGATAAGAGAGGCTATCTTCAATGCCATACCTATGACATTGAAAAAAGGTGTCGGAGCAGGAATAGGACTTTTTGTCGCATTCATAGGACTTCAGAATGCACATCTTGTTGTAAATGATGATTCCACACTTGTCACCAATGTTGATTTTGTAAAAAATTGGCACACACTCGGCATTTGTGCCTTACTGGCACTTATCGGTCTTTTTCTTATTGTTTTCATGGAAGTAAAGCATGTAAAGGGAGCTATCCTTCTCGGTATAATTTTTACATGGATCCTGGGAATGATCATGCAGGCTGCAGGCGTTTATATACCTGATCCTGATAAATCATTCTTTTCGGTATATCCTTCATTCAAGCTTACCGATTTTTCAAAGATAGGACTTACATTCGGACAATGCTTTAATCTTGATTTTAAAGGTGTTGGACTTGTAAATTTCATTATTGTTACATTCTCATTCCTTTTTGTAGATATGTTCGATACGATCGGAACTCTTATCGGAGTTTCAGACAGAGCGGGCATGCTTGATAAGGACGGAAAGCTTCCGAAGGTAAGAGAAGCGCTTCTCGCAGATGCTGTTGCCACATGTGCCGGAGCTGTTTTCGGAACATCAACTACAACAACATTTGTGGAGAGTTCAGCCGGAGTAGGAGCAGGAGCACGAAGCGGATTTGCATCTGTTGTAACTGGATTTATGTTCCTTGTAGCAATCTTCTTTGCACCTGTTTTCATATCCATTCCCGGATTTGCAACAGCGCCGGCACTTATCTATGTAGGATTCCTTATGATTTCTGCGATCCTTGATATCGATTTCAATGATCTTAGAGAAGCAATCCCCGCATATCTTACTGTTATCTGCATGCCGCTTATGTACAGCATTGCAGAGGGAATTTCAATCGGTGTCATCTCTTATGTTGTTATAAATATTGTATGCAATATCATATGTGATGAGAAAAAGAAGATCACACCGCTTATGTATGTGCTAGCGGTACTCTTTGTTCTTAAATATATATTCTTATAAATTTATGACAAGAGAAGCTTAATAGTTTACAATAAGATCGGGACTCTTTTTGGAGTCTCGGTCTTTTTTATTTAGTTTCGGATGGATGAAAAATTGAGAAGAACATATATTAATTGGGAAAAACTTGATAATACGGCCAATATCTTCCCTGTCATAGCCGGGGAGAAGATGACCAATACCTATAGGATATCAGCTGTTTTAAATGAAAATATTGACGGAGAAAAGCTTGCTTCTGCTCTTTCAATAGTCCTTCCCAAATTCCCGGGTTTTAATTTAAGACTAAGGACCGGGATCTTTTGGTATTATTTTGAGGAAAATGGGAAAAAAGCTCCGGATGTCCGTGAAGAATCATCCTATCCCTGCCGTCTTATAAATCCTAATACCAACAGGAGCTATCTTTTTTCTGTTTCTTATTATAAGAACAGAATAAATCTTGAGGCTTTTCATGCACTTGCCGATGGTATGGGAGGATTAGGTTTTTTAAGAGAGATCACATACCAATATTTGAGCTTAAGTCATAAGGATCTGGAAATAAAATACGGCGACAGGCTTTCGGAGGAGACTTCTCTTGACAGGGAAGACAGCTTCTTAAAGAATTACAAGAAGACAAATATAGGAAAATACAAAATGAAGCGGGCCTTCATCATTAAAGGAGAGAAGCTTCCATATTCCAGCTTCGGTGTAATGCTTGGAATAGTTCCGCTTGATGAGATAAAGGCGGTCTCCAGGACCTATAATGTTTCCATCAATACTTATATAATTGCCTGCTACATCCAGGCTGCCTTCAAGGCTTATAAAGAGAAAATTAAGCTCGGCCAGGCGATCCGTGTAGCAGTTCCGGTAAATCTCAGACCCTATTTTGGATCAAATACAACAAAGAATTTTTTCGTAATGATAAGCATAGAATTCTATCCAGAGAAGGATGAATATAGCTTTGAAGAGATAGTTGAGATCACAAAGGAGAGCTTTGACAGCCAGAAAACCAAGGAAAATCTTGAATCAATACTTTCTTTCAATGTGCAGAGTCAGGAAATGGCTGTTGCCAGAGCAATAATCCTTCCTGTTAAGAATATTGTAATGAAAATAGTATATAATGCGGCCGCAATTGCGAACACCACAACTATAACCAATATAGGAGCTGTCAAGGTTCATCCTGATTATCAAAAATATATAAGAGGATTCTATTGCTTTCTGCCTTTTTCCAAGGGACAGGATCTTAAAATGACTGTCACATCCTATGATAAAACCATGTTTATAGGCCTATCAAGCTGCTTAAGAGATACTTCACTTGAAAAATATGTATTCAGACAGATGGCTGAAGATGAAATACATGTGTCACTTGAAACAAATGGAGCTTTTTATAGATGAAATATTGTGAAAAATGCAAGATCGTAATTCTCGATGACAGTGAATACTGTCCACTGTGCCATAATGTGCTTTCCGACAAAGTAAATGAAGGAGGGGACTTTTTTCAGGAAAAAATAGATGAATTTCCGGATATCATGTCTAAGAAAAGGAGAGGTGCTCTTGCAAAGAGCATTCTATGGTTCATCACGATCGCTTTTCTTCTGGCAGCATTTCTAATAAACAATCTTCAGCATATAAATGCCTTGTATCTTTATATAGTTACTGCGGGGCTTTTATATGCTTCACTTGCCATGGAGATCATTCTTAGGGATGTTAATTATTTGAAGAAAGTTTTTCTATTTACTTTCAATGCTGTGATATTGGTGCTGATAATCGATTTTTATACCGGTTTCCACAGATGGTCGGTGAATTTCGTTCTTCCCGGAGCACTCTGTGCCATTGACATCGGACTTATCATACTTATGATCATAAATAGCAGGAATTGGCAGGGCTATATGATGTCTCAGCTTCTTGTGATTATTCTTGGAATCATTCCATTGATTCTAATTAAAGCCGGTATAGTCACATTTCCGCTTGTTTCCGAAATAGCTTTTATTGCATCTCTTCTTGTATTCATCGGAACACTTCTTATAGGTGGAAGAACCGCAAGGGAAGAACTCAAACGGAGATTTCACATCTAGAAATGGAGCTGTTTTAGTTTTATAATCTGATTAAGAATATAATTTTGGAGATCTGACATGTTTAAGAAATCAAAAATTCTTCTTGCAGGCATTCTGACAAGTTTACAGTTTGCTACTCTTTTGACACCACTTAATGCTTTTGCGGCAGGAGTGACAAAGATCATGCTGCAAGACAGTCCCAAGGCCGGTTCTGACTTCAAGGTGGTAGTGCAGGGAACCGAATCGGGCGACAAGATAGTAGTTAATTTTTCCAGCGGTCTTACATTAAAAAAAGTATCAGGCATCAATGTAATTAATGGGAATACAGTCACAATAGATGGAAGTTCGTCAACTCTTACCTTCCAGGCTGCCTCTCCCGGAAATTATGACATCATAGCTTCTGGATCGAAAAATGCCAAAAGCTCTGTTAAAGTCGGTGTCGGCGACAGCAGCAGCCAGAGCAGCAAGAATTCACAATCCTCCCAGGGAACACAATCATCCCAGGGAACACAATCATCCCAGGGCGCACAGTCATCCCAGGGCGCACAGTCATCTCAAACTTCACAAAATGCGAATTCTTCTCAAACGGCGACTAATACTACTGCAGCGGAACAGTTCAATATTAACGGAGTCGCTTATACTACATCCGAGAAGTTCCAGAATTCAGAAATACCTGCAGGATTTACAATAAAACGTGTCCCTGTAGGGAATTATAACTATAAGATGGTATCAAATGGTACTATCACGCTTATTTATCTTAAAACGGCTTCGGATATCACAGCCCCGGGCAAATTTTATCTTTATAATGAATCAACAAAGACTCCGACTGATCTTATCATGCTCGGAGATTTGTCAAAATATGTGATTGTGACAAATGATGCAGAAGGAATTGATGGACTCGGACAGAGCACCCTCGCCATAAATTCATTGACGGTACCAGTATTTACGGCTGGTGAAAATTCCTATGTATATGGCTATGACGAGACAGGACAGGCATCATGGTTCAAAGTAAATGCTGATGGAAGCTATGAAAAAAGCCATGCACCTGCTGTAAAGACTGATACAGGTGTTGAAAGTGGTACTGAGCCTGATCAGGATCAAATAAATAAGCCAAAAAAAGATTATTCGCCTTCATTAAAGACAAGGCTTTCATCAATTTTATCTAAAGCGAAAGATTTTTTTACTTCTCTTCTTGATAACAGAAGAAATCTTCTTATTTTCATTGATGTGCTGGCAGTATTTTTATTGCTGGTAGTAATATTTATGATTAAGAATTCTCATTCTAAGGATGATACCAATCCTTTCCCCGAAGAAGATGAAGGGGATGACTCATTTTTCGAAAACAATAATGAAGAAGATAATTCATCAAATGCTGACAGGGATCATGATGAAGAGATCCCTGCTAACGATGTGAAAGAAAATGAGATCAAAGAAGATAATCATGATTCAAATGAAAATCTTCATGAACCTGAAAAAGCAGATCTTGATGAAGACAGCAGCTATGAAGATGCGGAAGAAGAGGAAGAAGAGGAAGACGATGATGACGATGAAGGTCTCGGACTTTTTGCCAGAATGAGACGGGAAAAAAGGGAAGAAAAAGAATGGAAGGATCTTTCCGAGATGGATCTTAAGGATTTTTCTTCACGTATTCGTAAAAAGAATCATCCTGATGATGCAGATAAATCATCAATAGAGACTGAATCAGATGAATTAAAAGAACTAAAGAAAGAGATCCACGATAATTCGGCAAAGAAAAAAGATATTAATTTTATTGATTTTAACAAGCTTTAACAGGAGCCGTAATGAGATTTACAGAATTAGCAGAAAAGGCTATTAAAGAAGCAGAAAAGTTATGCCATAAGAATGGTGAGACTGAGATAGGGACTGAGCATATTCTTTACGGACTTGTCCGTGTAGAAGGTTCTTTGGCTTATTTGGTCCTATTAAATAACAATATAGTTGCAGAAAATGTCCTGGAACAGATCAATGAGGTCAGCAAAAACATAACGAAAGAGAAGACCAGAGGAAAGCTCGGCTATACACCAATAATGTCAAAAGCATTAAGAATAGCAGAGGAAGCGGCAGAAGACGGAGGCTTTGACGAGATAGGCAGCGAGCATCTTCTTTTTGGAATTTTAAAACTTCCCAATTGTTTAGCAAGCAATCTAATGAATAATATTCTTCTTAAAGAAGATAAAAATATTTCTATACTCATGATGGATCTTCTTCAATCAATGGGCAGATGGGGCCGGGTATATGTAGAAAAGAATGAGCAGAGAAAAGATTCTTCTAAGAGAAATAATATATCAACTATTGATAAGGTATCGCGTGATCTAAGTTCTCTTGCGGAAAAAGGTGAGCTTGATCCTGTTATTGGAAGGGATAATGAAGTTGAGCGTGTCCTTCAAATCCTTTCAAGAAGGACGAAAAACAATCCCTGTCTTATAGGTGAACCCGGCGTAGGAAAAACAGCTATTGTTGAAGGTCTTGCTGAAAGGATAGCCACTGGCCAGGTTCCTGAGAATATAGCGAAAATGAGAGTAGTATCTCTTGATTTGGCGGGACTTGTAGCAGGAACCAAATACAGAGGCGAATTTGAGGAAAGACTTAAAAATGTGATAAGCGAAGTAAAGAGAAAAGGAAATATCATTCTCTTTATAGATGAGATCCATACAGTTATAGGAGCCGGCGGAGCAGAGGGAGCTCTCGATGCCTCAAATATTCTTAAACCGGCGCTGGCCAGGGGCGAGATTAAAGTCATCGGCGCAACTACTATAGATGAATACAGAAAGCATATTGAGAAAGATGCAGCTCTGGCCAGACGTTTTCAGTCCGTAATGATCGAGGAGCCTTCAATAGAAGATACCATTAAGATCCTAAAGGGACTGAGACCGCTTTATGAAGATCACCACAAGATAAAGATCACGGATGAGGCAATTGAGAGCTGCGTCGATCTTTCGGCTCGTTATATAACAGACAGATTTCTCCCTGATAAGGCCATTGATCTTATGGATGAGGCATCCAGCCGCGTTAAGCTTAATTATGAAGGCATAACTGGAGAAATCGCATTTGAAAAGAAGAAATTGAAGAGCCTTGATGATGAAATTGACCAGCTTTTTATAAATAATGCTTCAGAAGAAGAATTGAAAAAGGTTAAAGATGAGATAGATCTTGAAGATGATAAGATAAAACGTCTTGAAAAAAAACTTAAAAGTAAAAAATACGGCAAAAAAAATATTTTAAATCCTGATGATGTCGCTGCTGTTGTCTCGGAATGGACATCCATTCCCGTGACAAGAATAACGGAGAGCGAACAAAAAAGACTCATTAATCTTGAAAAGACCCTCCATAAGAGAATTATAGGCCAGGATGAGGCTGTAAAGGCCGTTGCTCAGGCTGTAAGAAGGGGAAGAGTAGGACTAAAGGAACCCAACCGTCCCATAGGATCCTTCCTTTTCCTGGGCCCTACAGGAGTAGGAAAGACAGAAGTCACAAAGGCCCTTGCAGAAGCTGTTTTCGGTGACGAAAATGCTCTTATCCGTCTTGATATGTCTGAATATATGGAAAAATACAGTGTATCCAAGATCATTGGATCTGCTCCCGGCTATGTTGGTTATGAAGAAGGAGGACAATTATCTGAAAAAGTAAGACGTCATCCTTATTCAGTTATACTTTTTGATGAAATAGAGAAAGCTCATCCCGATGTTTTCAATATTCTTCTGCAGGTATTGGATGATGGACATATAACTGATTCACAGGGAAGAAAAGTTGATTTCAAAAATACCATAATAATAATGACAAGCAATGCCGGGATCAGTTCAATAGATGAGAACAGGCAGCTCGGTTTCGGAACAGAGGAAGATACTAAGAAGTCTGATTACGAAAAGATGAAGTCGAAAGTTCTGGATGATATAAAAAATACATTCAGACCGGAATTTTTAAATCGAATAGACGATATCATAGTATTTAGACCACTGGATAAGAATGATCTTTCCAAGATAGTCCATCTTCTACTTGATTCTTTCTTCGAAAGGCTTGAGACAAATATGGAGATCAAGCTAAAGGCAAGTGAAAATGTATGTAAATTCATAGTCGATAAGGCCTATGATCCTAAATTTGGAGCAAGACCGCTTAAGAGGGAGATACAGACCGACATAGAAGATCCTGTTACAGATCAGATCTTATCAGGCACAATCAAAAAAGGCTGCACATATCGTATAGTCTTAAAGGGTAAAGATATAGTTTTCAAGCCAGTAAATTAAAAGCAACGAGCAGCTGTTGCAGGAGGAAGAAAAATGGCAGTAGTAAAGGAACTTTTAAAAGAGGACAAAAACGGATCATTAAGCTTCGGTGATTACACTTTAGGCGTGAAAGCCAAGAAAAGTGATTTTCCTTTTGATGGCAATTTATACAAAATAAAGACCTTCAATGAGATCACAAAGCTTGAAAAAAATGATAATTTTCTTTATGAATCCGTTCCAGGTACTGCAGTCTTTGAATTTAAGGAAGATGAGAACGGAGTAAGCTTTACGGTAACTGGTGAGAGTGATGCAGAGATCACGCTGGGACTTTTGCCTGAGACAGAATATGATGTAAGGATCGAAGGCAAAGACGACGGAGTCATGAAGACAAACCTGGGAGGCAAGATCACTATCTCTGTAGAACTCGAAAACAATTCCGGCATTGCCGTAGAAATAACAAAGAGATAATGGCCGGTAAAAAGAATATAGTCTATTTTTGCAGTGAATGTGGATATGAATCTTCCAAATGGATGGGCCAGTGTCCTTCATGCGGGGCATGGAACAGTTTTACCGAGCAGGTCCAGGAGAAACTCTCAAGATCTGGAGAAAAGAAGGCCAGGGAAGCTATAGTCAAAACCATAAATGAGATCATATCTGATGACGAGGATAGGACAATTACCGGCATTGAGGAATTTGACAGGGTACTTGGAGGCGGCATTGTAAAGGGTTCTCTTGTCCTTGTCGGAGGGGATCCCGGAATAGGTAAGTCGACTCTATTACTCCAGGTCTCAAGAGAATTAAGCCATAAACATAAGAAGATCCTCTATGTATCAGGTGAGGAGTCACTTCGTCAGATCAAGCTCCGTGCAGATCGCATGGGTCAATTCAGCGATAATCTTCTCTTACTTTCTGAAACAGATCTTTCTGTCATTGATGGTGTAATAAGAAAGATAAAGCCGGATATGGTTGTAATAGACTCCATACAGACCATGTATAATGATTCTGTAAATAGTGCGCCGGGCTCGGTCTCTCAAGTTAGAGAATCTACAGCAGTTTTAATGCAGCTGGCAAAGGGTCTCAATGTCACTATTTTTGTTGTAGGCCATGTAACGAAAGAAGGAATGGTCGCAGGACCCAGGATCCTTGAGCATATGGTTGATACGGTTCTTTATTTTGAAGGAGACCGTCATGCAAGCTACAGGATCCTGAGGAGTGTTAAGAATCGTTTTGGATCTACGGATGAGATCGGGGTATTCGAGATGAGAAACTCCGGTTTGAGAGAAGTAATAAATCCATCCGAATTTATGCTTGACGGACGTGCCGAGGAAGGAAGTGGATCCATATGCACGTGTCAGATGGAGGGCACTCGTCCTATCTTGATGGAAGTTCAGGCATTGGTCACAAGATCTAATTTCGGCATGCCAAGAAGAACAGCAGCGGGCATGGACTATAACAGGGTAAATCTTCTTATGGCTGTTCTTGAAAAAAGATGGGGCTTCAAACTATCAGACTTTGATGCATATGTAAATATAGCCGGCGGGATAAGAGTGACTGAACCTGCTATAGATCTCGCAGTCTGCCTTTCTATAATTTCATCCTATAAAGATATAAATATTGACAGATATACAGTAGCATTCGGTGAAGTAGGACTAGGCGGAGAAGTCCGTTCAGTAACATTTCCGGATCAGAGAGTGAAAGAAGCCGCTAAACTGGGCTTCAAAAAAGTGATCCTTCCCTACAGCAATCTAAAGAATATTTCTGACAATGATATAGAAATAATTCCTGTTAAAACAGTAAGAGATGTGATCAACCCTGGCGGCGGACTCTGTTAAGCGGATTAAAAGGGAAGACTTGGTATTAAATTTTTGGGGTATTAAATTTTTTTAAAAAAGTTGTTGACATCGATGTCAAAAGAGTGTAAAGTACTATGAGTCGGCACGAGAGAGCGCCGACAAAACAAAAAGCACTTTGATAACTGAACAGTGAAACAACCTTGAAAGATTCCAAAAGAATCAAAAAGCGAATAGTCTATAAGACACAAGTAAAGACGCGATAAACGAAGTTAGCTTTGTTTTGAGCGGATCAATCTCAAGCATTATAAAACGAGAGTTCGATCCTGGCTCAGGATGAACGCTGGCGGCGTGCCTAACACATGCAAGTCGAACGAAGCATTTTATTACGATCCCTTCGGGGTGACGATTTAATGACTGAGTGGCGGAC
>Ga0256404_1001949_pt1 | contig 47451 bp, 39 predicted proteins | sample RumenRJG_01DNA_FD_185990 | JGI IMG/M metagenome (GOLD analysis project Ga0256404, IMG submission 185990) | Bovine rumen microbial communities from Lethbridge, Alberta, Canada - RJG_01 | ecosystem: Host-associated > Mammals > Digestive system > Stomach > Rumen | place: Canada: Alberta | collected... | reverse complement strand
TTTGAAACATGGCGGGCGGGTTTCAGGTGCCGCAGCCGCAATGGGAACGGCTTTGCAGATCAAACCGTTGCTTCATGTGGACAGCGAAGGAAAGCTGCAAGCAGTGGAAAAACCTCGTGGAAGAAATTATGGTCAAAAATATTTTTCTGGGCTAAAAGTGATAGAAATACGGCACCTCTCATAAAGAGAGATACCGTATTTCAAAGTATCTATATGGATTGTTTGTCTTGTTTTTGATAAGCCTGCCGTCTCGCCTCTTCAATCAGTTTCCTCTGCGCCTGACGTTCCCGCAGGCTTTTTACATAGGAATCATATTCACTCATTTCTCTTAGCCCGTACAGGAAGTATGGGTGGAATTCCATAATGCTGCACAGTGGGTAAATGGATCGGGCTTTCATCCCGAGAAGGTTCGTGCGTCCGCTTGTTACGTCCAATATCACACGCTTCGGAACGCCCGCTTTCTTCGCAAGGATCTCCGCATCGAGACGTTTTCGATTCATGCTCCAATTAAAGGCGTCAGTCGCGGCATGTTTCGTGTGCAGGACGAAATCATATTTTTTAACGACTACCTGCCTTCCGTTATTCGAAAAGACCATACCGGGTTTCAGAGTCTCAGCGCCGCCAAGGGCATAAGCATTCATGGAAAGTACGTAGCTTATAAGCGCAACGGACAACCCTGCTGCGTCCGCCGTATCCGTCCTGCCAGACGTATACCTTTCCAGTGTCCTGACGTTTATTCTGGTCATCATGGACAACTGCTTCGTTGTCACGTTTCGGACACGCATCATTTCCTTCAGGTACCTTGTCCTTACTTCTGCTTCTGTTTCCTGCCTGCCGTATTCGATACGCATCTGTTTCCCCCTTGCGCCAATCAGCGCTAAGAAGATTATAAATGACCGTATTATGGCGGACAATCTGAACTCCTGTTCAGAGTCAAGATATAGTGGGTGAGCGGTATCAGGATTACCGTATTTTGTGTAGAAATGTTGCACAGTTTACGACATGAAATTTCGTATGGATGCACAAGGCGCCGAAATAAGGCTCTCTGAGCCGTTTTAAGGGCTTTTTATGACTTTATGTGTAATTCTATGCGGAATTAATGAACGGTGTAATTTTGCGAACGATAAAAGCGTAGGACAACGCTTATTTTGTTATTAGCATTCTTCTTACATACATAAGACAAAAATGCCGATGGTCTATCCTGACCGCCGGCATCTTCAAGAAACGTGATAAATAAGGGCTTTTTTGGTATAATATACCTATCCGAAACGCTCATGCGGACTGACTACCCGCCAGCTTCGGATATCGTATTTATCCTTGAACACTCCCACCGCCTGTACTGACGTTCAGAGGCGGAGGATTCCTGCTTCATCGCCGCAGCTCACACATCCCCATGCGGGTCTGTGCAGAGGCCGCCGGCTCCACAGGCTTTGACGTCCGGCATCTGCCGGGGCGAGGTTCGGACAGTTCCTGCCCTACCCATGTGTGTATGCGGCTTATGCAGCCGCCGTTTCCCTGTATATGCGGAGTCCTTCCCTGAGGATATTCTCCGCCGCATTGATATCCCTGTCGTGTACTGCGCCGCATATGGGACAGGTCCACCTGCGGATTCCAAGGTCTTTAACGGCAGGCTCCCTGTGCCCGCAGACGTGGCAGAGTTGGCTGGACGGGTACCACCTGTCTACACGGATGAGAACTCCTCCCCTGTCCCGGAGCTTATACTCCAGCATACGAAGGAACATCCCCCAGCCGTTGTCCATAGTGGCCTTTCCGTTCTTAAAGGACCTGTTAGAGAGCGCCTTCATGTCCAGGTCTTCCACGCACACGATGTCATACGCCTTGGCTGTCAGCAATGATTCCTTGTGCAGGAAGTCCTTCCTCTGATTCGCGATGTGTCTGTGGATCTTTGCGATCCTGCGGAACTGTTTCTCCCGGCTGCGGGAGCCTTTCTTCTTGCGGCGGAGTTTCCTCTGCTCATGCCTGAGTTTCTCCTGTGCCCTGCGGAAGTATTTCGGGCTCCCGCAGGGCTTTCCTTCCGAAGAGACGTACAGACCGTCCGATTTGTAGTCAAGACCGACGGCACGCTCTTCCGAAAGGCTGCGGTGTGCAGTATCTTCTTTGTACTCGTACAGGCAGGATACGTGGTAAGTCCCGTCCCTGTCTGCCGAAACCGTTGCCGAGGTAAGCCGCCACCCTTCGGGTGCTTTCCTCGATACCGCCGCACGGACCCTGCCGAGCTTCGGGAGGATGATGCAGCCATCTTCTACACGGACGTTCCCGTTCACGCAGACCGTCCTGTAGGAACATCTCGACCTGCGCTTTGACTTGAACTTAGGGAAACGGGCACGTCCTGCGAAGAAGTTCTCGTAGGCTGCGTCGAGGTCCCTCACGGACTGCTGCAGTGCTATGGAATCAGCTTCCTTCAGCCAGGGCAGTTCTTTCTTGAGCGGTACCAGTTCCCCGCAGAGTTCGCTGCAGTCCGGCATCTTTCCGGTATCCCTGTAGGCGCTGATCCTGCGGTCGAGGAAGGTATTGTATATGTACCTGCAGCATCCGATGGTCTTTGTGATCAGCTCTGCCTGTTCCTTATCGGGGTACAGCCGGTAACGGTATGCCCTGTTTGCCATGCTGTACACCTCCTTTCGTTAAAAACGCATTCATCCCGCCGCCTCAGAGGCGGGGGTATTCTGCTGAACTATGATAAAAAGCACAAGCACCGATGAACGTGCCTGGAAAACATTTCATCGGTGCTCCACATACAAGGTTATCCCTTGCTCTTTTTGACTGACTTCATTGTATCCTTTCTTCTACGACAAGTCAAATGGAATCTTATGGGGACAGCCTTATTAAGGTGCCTCTTAATGACTAATCTCGCCGACTTACTCAAAGAAAAACTGAATAACCAGATTGACGAGATGGGAAAATGCCCCACCTTATTTGCTGTGTCCAATACCGCCTTCACGAGGACGAGGAAACTCGATCTGCCTACAGTTATGAGGGCGATCATCAGCATGCAGGGTGGGACTATCGGTAAAGAACTGTCCAAGCTCGGTATCGATGTCACCGCGTCCGGTTTCATTCAGAGGCGCGACCAGATTCTCCCCGATGCGTTTGAATTCCTGTTCCATGAATTCTCAAAGGGGCTTCCCGCGCGGAGAACAGTAAGGGGATACCGCGTCTATGCGGTCGATGGTTCAGACGTACTTTCGCCGCCCAACCCGGACTCGGAACTTTACGTAAAGCCTGCCCCGGCAACCAAGAACGGGACCATTCCCAAAACGTGGAATATGTCCCACATCAACGCCATGTATGACGTCCTGAACAAACTCTATGTGGACGCAATCCTTCCCTATGAGTTTGACGAGCGTGAAGCGGCTGAGGCCATGATAAAAAGGTATGACGGTGCCCCTGCGATCCTGACAGCGGACAGGGGATATCCGTCCTACAACCTCATGGAGACGGTGAACCGCAACCCTTTGATGGAATACCTTATCAGGACTCCGAACAGCAATACGTTCTATTTCCTCAAAGACCTCCCGATGGAAGAACTGGACATCGACAGGGAAGCAGACATCACAACGGTACAGTCTGAATATGTGCCAGGAAAGAACTCGTACCTCGCGGGTCTTCCCAAATTTGCTGAGAAGAAGAAACGCGTCGGCTGGAAATACGGAAGAAACGGGCATCTCAACATCCGCGTCGTCCGCTTCAGGATAAATGATGACCCTGACCCTAAGAAGGCATATGAAACGATACTCACCTCCCTCGACAGGAAGAAGTTTCCCTTAAAGACTATCAAGTATCTCTATCACCTCAGATGGGGCATAGAGACCAGTTTCCGCGTCCTGAAATATAACGTGGGGGTCCTGAACTTCCACAGCAAAAAAGACAATGCTGTCTGCCAGTCCATGTGGGCTGCCCTTACCATGTACAATTTTTCCATGGCGATAGCGGGGAATGTGGCTGTTGAACAGAAAGATGATAAGAAGCACAAGTACGCCGTGAGTATCTCCATGGCGGTCTTTGAGTGCCTGAATTTCTTCAGCGAGATACTCGTACACGCCCCGCCTGACGGGGAAGAACTGATAAGAAGGATAGCGTCTAACACCGAGCCGGTAAGGCCGGGCAGGAAGGACGAACGGAAGATGCAGAGCAAGGGCGCAGTCATCTTCTGGTACAGGATAGCAGCATAATGACAGAAAACAGGCAGCCGATACGGACTGCCTGTTAGCCGTGCATGGAATATCTCCCCGGAGACAGAAAAACAGAGCTATCACCTGTACATCTATCGGTGGTGGCTCTGTTTATTTTTGTCCAATCCTTATCTTAACGAGTCATTCCCGAAAAGATAGTGCTGACCGCAAAATCGGGTCAGCACTGTTCTTTATCTTAATGACATTGGGTCGAAAGGCCTCTGCTTTTTTTGATTGATGTGTCACGGGGACGTATCTACTGACACATTTTTATGTGTCAGTAGATACGTCCCCGTGACACAAAATTACACTATTCTGCCTGCGATCGCGCACCTGGCGGCAGTAATGGGCGAAGCCAGGTAAATATTGACCTTGGAGGTGCCCATACGGCCGAGAAAGTTGCGGTTGTTGGTGGCGACCACCACCTCGTTGTCGGTCAGGATGCCGCCGGTTCTGCCGCAGCAGAGGCCGCAGCCGGGCGTGGTGATCATGGCGCCCGCCTCGGCGAGGGTGTCCAGCGTGCCGTCAGCGAGAGCTTCTCTGTAGATCTTGCGGCTGGCAGGCGTGACGATCAGCTTGACAAAAGGAGCGATCTGTCTGCCCTTCAGGACAGAAGCCGCTGCCTGCAGGTCCTCGAGGCGCCCGTTGGTGCAGGAGCCGATGAAGACCTGGTCCACGCGGACGGAGCCTTTTTCGATGAGACCGACACCGGGAACAACGCTTCCTTCTTCCAGGGAAGCCGCTTCTGCGATGACCTGGGAGACGGGCTTGATCTTGTCGACCTGAGACGGGCAGGCCATTACGGGGGCAAAATCTTCCGCCCTGTAATTCAGTACCTGTGCATATTCGGCGTCCTCGTCGCCGTGAAGGGTCATGAGGAAGTCGTCCAGGCCGTCCAGTCCGCAGTACTGCGCTGTCTTTTCATCCGGAGAGAAGAGGCCGCACTTGGCGCCGCACTCAACGGTCATGTTGGACATGGTCATGCGGCTCGCCACGGACATGGCGTCCACGGTGCTCCCCGCAAATTCCAGGGACTTGTAGGTGGCGCCGTCTGCCCGGAGGTCGCCGATGATGGTCAGGATGATATCTTTGGACGTGACGCCCTCAGGCAGCTCTCCCTCAATGTTGACGCGGATCGTCTCGGGGACGCGAACCCAGAGCTTGCCGGTGCCCAGAATACTTGCCATCTCCGTGTAGCCGATTCCGGTGGAGAAGGCGCCCACGCAGCCGTAGGTGACGGTGTGGGAATCCGTGCCGAAGGCCACATCGCCGGGCTTCACATAGCCGGCCTCCGTCATGAGCTGGTGGCAGATGCCGTCTGAGCGGTGCACATTTTTTACGCCGTACTTGTCGCAGAATTCGTCGCCGATGTGGTGGTGACGGGGGTCATCCAGCTGGCTGGCCGGTACAAGATGGTCGTAGATCAGGACCGTTTTGTCCGGATCCCAGATCTTTGTGAATCCCATCTCCTCGAACTTGTCTTTTACAAAAGGAATGAAAATATCGTGGATCATCACGCGGTCGACATTCACGGTAATGATATCGCCGGCTTTTACGGAGTCAGCACCGATATTATGAGCAAATATTTTTTCAATTAAAGTGGATCCCATGTGCCTTCCTCCTACTTTATAATGCCGTTGAGCTTCTGCATCGCCTTGACCAGACCGCCGGCCTCGAGAATGTCGAGCAGGTTGTCGGGGAGAGCGGAGATGGGGTATGTTTTGCCTTTGTACTCGATGAACTCGCCGACATTTACCGTGATCTCGTCGCCTTCTTTGACATCGTCACAGAGGGTGTCGTTCTCGATCAGAAGAAGGCCGTTGTTGATCGCGTTGCGGAAGAAGATCCTGGCGTAGGAGCGCGCGATGACCGCGCGGACGCCGAGCGCCTTGATGACCTCCGGCGCCTGCTCGCGGGAGGAGCCGCAGCCGAAGTTCTTGCCGGCGACAATGATATCGCCGGGCTGGATCTTAGCGGCCAGCTCCGGTCTGAGGGGGCTGAAGCCGTAGGGAGCCATGTCTTTTACTGTCTTGAGGGCCAGGTACTCGGTGGGAATGATGATATCCGTGTCGATATCGTCGCCGAGCAGCCACACTTTGCCTGTAAATTGTTCCATTGTAATCCTCATTTCTCACACATTTTAACTGCGTGTCGCAGTCGTCTGATCAGTAGGTATAAGGCGATACGATCTCGCCCGCGATAGCGGATGCCGCGACCGTTGCGGCGCTTCCCAGATAGACGAAGGAGTTCTTGTCGCCGGCGCGGCCCTTGAAGTTGCGGGTTCCTGTGCTGATCAGAACCTCGCCTGCGCCGATGACGCCCTGGCAGCTTCCCCAGCAGACGCTGCAGTTGGGATTCATGACCATGGCGCCGGCATCCATGAAGATGTCGAGAAGTCCTTCGCGAAGGGCCTGTCTGTAGACCTCCTGGCTCGCGGGAACGACGAGGAAGCGCACCTTGTCGGCGACTTTGTGTCCCTTGATGATGGAGGCGCCCAGGCGCAGGTCCTCGATGCGTCCGTTGTTGCAGGAGCCCAGGAAGGCCTCGTTGATCTTGACGCCCTTGACTTCGTCGACGGGTGCCAGATTGTCCACAAAGTGGGGCTTCGCCACTACGGGGACAATGGTGGAGAGGTCGATGTCGTAAGTCTTTTCGAAGACAGCGTCGTCGTCGCTCTTAAAGCAGGCAGCCGGCTTTCTGCCGCCGTGCTCCTCGAGGTACGCCATTGTGATGTCGTCCACTTCCATGAGCGCTGTTTTGGCACCTGCTTCTACGCAGAGGTTGCAGATGGAGATGCGGTCGCTCATGGTCAGGTTCTTCATGCCGTCGCCCACAAATTCCATGGCGTGGTAGTTGGCGCCGTTGGCCCCGATCATGCCGATGATGGTCAGGATCAGGTCTCTGGCAGTCACGCGATCGGCGAGCTTTCCGGTCAGGTTGAAGCGGAGCGTCTCGGGCACCATGACCCAGGAGCCGCCCGTCACCATGCCGTAGAGATAGTCTGTGCAGCCCACGCCGGTTCCGAAAGCGCCCAGCGCGCCGTAAGCGCAGGTGTGGCTGTCCGCTCCGAAGATGAGCTGGCCGGGCACCACGTGCTTCTCGCACATGATCTGGTGACATACGCCCGCGCCTTCATAGAACGTGATTCCGTTTTCTCTGGCAAAATCCCGCATCTTCTTCTGTGACGCCGCCGTCTTGGGGCTGTCGCAGGGCACGTTGTGGTCGACGATCCAGACGAGCTTGCTCTTGTCCGCGATGCGAGGATTACGGAGCTTATTGTACATATCAATAGTGAGATGAGTTGTTCCGTCGTTGCTCATCAGATAGTCGAGCGTGACGGTATGGATCTCACCGGCGCGCACGGCCTCGACGCCTGCGGCGCGCGCGATGATCTTTTCGGCTATTGTCATTCCCATAGTGGTTTCCTCCAAAGTATTAATCGTACAGGACGAGGTGTGCTGAACAGTCAGCAGTGCTTACATCCCGCCAAGAGAGCTGATCAGGCCGCCCTGATCGAGAATTTTCTGAAGATGAACGGGAAGTTTCGTGCAGGAAAAAGTCTGCTCGCCAAAGGTCACAATACCTTTCTCCATATCCAGTTCGATCTCGTCCCCGGTCCTGACCGCGTCATAGAGACCGTCACAGACGATAGCGGGAAGTCCTATGTTGATGGAATTTCTGTAGAAGATCCTGGCGAAGGAAGGAGCCAGAACGGCACGGACGCCCAGAGCCTTGAGGACGGCGGGAGCCTGCTCGCGAGAGGAGCCGCAGCCGAAATTGCTGTCCGCGACGACGAAATCGCCCGGCTTTACTTCAGATGCAAAATTCGCATCCAGGGATTCGAAGGTGTGCGCTTTCATTTCTTCCACAGTAGGATAGAGAAGATACTGGGAAGCGATGATCTGGTCGGTGTCCACATCTTTGTTAAATCGGAATACTTTACCCATAGTAGTGCTCCTTTTTTAGATTTGTTGCTTAATATTAACACATTAATGAAATATTGAAAACTTTGGAACTGGGTAATGTCATAGGGTGACGGCGGAGTACCGCCGGAATGACAGGATGGCAATCAATCACAATCCCCCAATTCCTGAATTTGTCAAAGGTCTGCCGGGGATGTATAATGAAAGCCACTACTTGTTTCAAGGAGCATAGTATTTAATGATTTCATTTTTAAGAGGATATGTTGCCGCGGTCTACGACGGAGCGGCGGTGATAGATGTTGGCGGCGTCGGCTATGAGGTCAGGATCGCCGGAGAGACGGTGCAAAGACTGGCTGCGGCAGACCGCGACGAGGAAGTCATGGTCTACACTTATACCTATCTGAGAGAAGACCAGATTGCACTGTACGGATTTATGTCGAGGGATGATTTAGAGCTCTTTAAGCTTCTGATCACGGTGAGCGGAGTTGGTCCCAAGGGAGGACTTGCCCTTCTGTCAGTGGGAACTGCCGATGATCTTCGGTTTGCAATTATGACGGGAGACGCCAAGATGATCGCAAGGGCTCCCGGTGTAGGAAAGAGAACAGCAGAGCGTCTGATTTTGGATCTTCGCGACAAGGTCGCAGGCATGCGGGATGCAGAAATGCTTGCCATAGCAGCCGGCGGAGCGGGCGCAGGAGCCGGAGGAGTGTCGCTGGCTGAAATCGGCGCAGCAGGTGCAGGCAGCGGACAGGATGACGCCGCCGCAGAAGCGGTCGAGGCGCTGACAGCGCTAGGGTACTCCAGAGCAGAAGCGGCAAAAGCAGTCCGCACATGTAAGGAAAACGCACAGAAGGAGCAGAAAGAACTCACAGACACAGAGAGTATCCTGAAAGCGGCGCTTCGGTACCTGTAATATCTGAGAGCGACATTTAACCAAAGACGGAAAAAAGAATCGGTAATTTATGCAGAGAAGAACAATAGAAACCAATTTCACAGAAGAAGACAGCCGCATTGAGGGTTCCTTAAGGCCCCAGCGGCTGAGCGAATACATCGGACAGAGCAAGATCAAGGAGAGCCTCGGGATCTCCATTCAGGCGGCCAAGCTGAGGGGCGAGCCGCTGGATCACCTTTTGTTCTACGGGCCTCCCGGACTGGGAAAGACGACAATCTCGGGGATCATCGCCAATGAGATGGGCGTCAATATGAGAGTAACCAGCGGACCGGCCATCGAGAAGCCGGGAGAGATGGCGGCGATTCTGAACGGGCTGAAAGAAAATGATATTTTGTTCGTGGATGAGATCCACCGCCTGAACAAGCAGGTGGAGGAAGTCCTGTATCCGGCTATGGAGGATTTTGCCATCGATATTTTGATCGGCAAAGGAGCGACGGCCAAGTCCATCCGCCTGGACCTGCCCAAGTTCACGCTGGTGGGCGCGACGACCAGGGCGGGACTTTTGTCGGCGCCGCTCAGGGACCGGTTCGGCGAGATTCACAGGCTGGAGTTTTACAACACACAGGAGCTCAAGCAGATCGTCCTTGCCAGCGCAAAAAAGCTGCGCGTCGAGATCGACGAGGAGGGAGCCAGGGAGCTGGCCCGCAGAAGCCGCGGGACGCCTCGACTCGCCAACAGGATTCTGAAGCGCGTCCGCGACTACGCACAGGTGCGTTATGACGGAAAGATCACTTTGGAAGTGGCGCGCACGGCGCTGGACCTGATGGATGTGGACAAGCTGGGCCTGGACAGAGCGGACAGGAATTTCCTGCTGACCCTGATTGAGAAATTCGGTGGCGGGCCGGCGGGACTGGACACGCTGGCGGCGTCAATCGGAGAAGATCCGGGGACGATCGAAGACCTTCTGGAGCCGTATCTTCTGCAGAACGGACTGATCAACAGAACGCCCAGAGGAAGGGTGGCCACGCAGGAGGCCTACACGCATCTGGGGATCCCTTATGAGGGGCAGGAGTAAAACTAAGGCACAGCAGCTCGCCCTGCGAGCCACAAACAGGAGAAAACAATGGCAGAAAAAACAGATGCACAGGTAATGATCGGAGGCAAGACCTACACACTGAGCGGGTACGAGAGCGAAGAGTACCTGCACAAGGTGGCCGACTACCTGAACAGTAAGATCGATGAACTTAACGCGGACGCGGAATTCGGGAAACTCCCGGTAGATATGAGACATCTTCTTCTCAATCTCAACATTGCGGACGATTATTTCAAGGCTGTCTCGAGAAACGAGGAGCTTCAGGGCATTATTGACAAAAAAGAGAATGACCTCTATGATATCAAACACGAACTTGTCGCAGCGCAGATGAAACTGCAGAGCGCTGAGAAAAAGAAAAAGAGCAGCCCGAAATGAGCTGCTCTCTCCATTTTGGTAATTATTCAGCACCCCGGAAAAAAGATCAAAAACGTGCCGGGGAGCTTGTTCACCGGCACGTTTTTGATCATTTTTCCGGGGCGGACAAGGCGCGGAGCGCCTCTGGACGCCCACAGTCCCGAATGCGCAGCATTTGGGACGTGGGGTGCTGAATAGTTACATGTCTTGTAAGAAATCGGGAATAAAAACGTCTATAAGGAGAAGAACGGATGAGGAGCGGCAGAAACGGGCTTCCCGAACTTCTCGCGCCGGCGGGCAGCAGAAACGCGTTTCTGGGAGCGCTGGCGGCGGGAGCGGACGCCGTCTACCTTGGCGGAGAAAAATTCGGAGCCAGGGCGTATGCGGAAAATTTCACACAGGAAGATATTATACGCTCGATCAAAGAGGCGCATATTTTCGGAAAGAAAGTCTATCTGACCCTCAATGTGCTCACCAAGGAGAGTGAACTGGAGGAGACGGTGGATTTTGCCATATCCCTCTATCGGGAAGGACTGGACGGAGTGATCGTCCAGGACCTGGGCGTCGTTCGCACGCTTCACGACAGATGTCCCGGGCTGGAGCTGCACGCCTCGACACAGATGTCCTGCGCGGGCCCCGAATCGGTCCGTTTTCTCAAGAAACTGGGCGTGCGCAGAGTCGTGCCTGCCAGGGAACTGTCCCTCGAAGAGATCAGGACCATTAAGAGAGAGGAACCAGTGGAGATCGAATGCTTTATTCACGGCGCCATGTGCTATTCCTACTCGGGAAGGTGCCTGATGTCGAGCTTTCTCGGTGGCCGGAGCGGCAACCGCGGCCGGTGCGCGGGCACCTGCCGGCTCCCCTATACGATCCTGGACGCGGACGGGAAAGAGATCAGCCTGAGGAAGGGGAAGGAGCAGTATCCCATCTCCATGAGAGACCTCTGTGTCCTCGAGATTCTCCCCGATCTCATCGACGCGGGAATCGATTCGTTCAAAATAGAGGGCCGAATGAAGAGTCCTCATTACGCGGCGGGCGTCACCGCGCTCTACAGAAAATATATCGACTATTACGTCAAATGGGACGCGGAGGGCAGAAAGAAGCCCTGGAAGATCGACGCGGAGGACATGCGCCGACTGAGGTCTCTGTATCTGAGGACGGATCTGAGCACGGGGTATTATTATAAGCGGAACGGAAAAGAACTTCTGACCATCGGAAAGCCCGGCTACGCCGGCACGGACGAGGAAGTTCTCGCGCAGATCGAGAAGGAATATCTCTCAGGACTTCCGAAGAGAAAGAACAGCGGTAAGGCTGTGCTGATCCCGGGGGAGAAGGCGAGACTGGCTGTGTCTGCCCCGGACCTGAACGGCAGCGGGGCGCCTGTCACTGTCACGGCAGAAGGAGATGTCGTGCAGAGCGCCCAGAAGCGGCCCATGGAAGAAAAAGAGATAGAGAAACGCCTTCGAAAGACCGGCGACTCTCTCTTTGCATTTGACGATTTGGAAGTGAAATTGACCGGCGAGATCTTTATGCCGGTGGCCTCCCTCAACGCGCTGCGCAGAGAAGCTCTGCTAAAGCTCGAGGAGGAACTCCTTGCGTGCTCACGGGGCGGAGAAGCGGCAGAAAGCGTCGGTGAATCGAAAGAATGCCCAGACCGCGCAACGGCAGAAAGCGCCGCCGAAGAACGGGCAGCAGCAGAAAGCGCCGCCGCCGACCGCACAACAGAAAAGCAAAGACCGGCACAGCACCACAGAGCGCCCGGGGAAATCCCCGAAGTCTGGGCGCAGGTCACGACGGCCGCGCAGCTGCGGGCTGCCAAAGAGTGCGGCATCTCCCGGATCATTGTGGAAGAGACGCCGCAGATCATGGAAGCTCTCACGAAAGAGGAGAGAAAAAGCTGCGTGATCACCCTGCCGCATGTCTGCAGGGTGGGCAGCAGGGAAAGCGTCAGGAAACTGGCGGACATGGGATTTGCCGGCGTTCTGGCAAGAAACCCCGAGGAGCTCGATATTTTGGAAGAGATCGGGTACCAGGGGATGATCGTCGGGGACGGATCGCTCTATCAGTGGAACACCGCGGCGAGAGATCTCCTTCTTGCGCACTGCGATCTGGTCAACCTCGGATGGGAGCTGTCTTCGAGAGACATGATCCCGCTGACGAAAGGCGCGGAAAGCCGACAGCTCCTGAGCGTTTACGGCCGGATCCCGATGATGATCTCGGCGGGGTGCGTAAAGAAGACGGCGGGAATGTGCACCCACAGGGAGCAGGCTTTCTTTGCTATCAGGGACCGCATGGGAATGGAATTTCCGGTGCGCTGCGTATGCGGCCACTGCGTGAATGTGATTTATAACAGCAAGCCGCTTTCTCTGCACCGCTTTGTGAGCAAAAAGGATCCCGTGGCCATGAGCGCGGCGGGATGGATCTGCAGCTTTACTACGGAGAGCGGCGCGCAGACGAAAGAGATCCTGGACTGGTATAAGTCGGGCGGGGCGGCCGGAAACTCTTCGGCGCTGATTCGGGAGTTTACGGAATCCAATGAGTTTACTACCGGACACTACCGAAAGAGCGCGCTCTGAGCCGGGAAATCTTCCGCCGCGCAGACGGTTCGCGGAGCGAACCTTTACCGATATCAAAGGTGATATCAAAAAAGGAGGTGAATGAATGCAGGCATATGCAGTCTCGTACAGCAAGTACCTGATCGCGGCATGCATGGTGCTCTATACTTTTCTTGCCTACGTGGCACTGCCTTCCGGCAAGGATGTAAGGCGCACCTGTGAAACTTTGCAGCGGCTCTGCATAGGCGTATTCACGATCAACGCGTATCTCACCATGGCGATCATCGCCCGGGACGAGTACCTCTTTACATTCGGATTACTTCAAGTTGTGATCGTGATCGGAACGGCGCTGCTCTACAGGACGCTATATAAGAGCGCCAATATGCTGATGATCAACAATATCATGATGATGCTGAGCACAGGACTGGTGATCATTTCGAGGATCAACCACGACAAGGCGCAGAAGCAGCTGCTGATCGCACTGGCCGGCATGCTGTTTCTGATGCTCTTTCCGCTGCTTCGAAACAGTTTTGACACGCTGCGCAAGGGTACGTATTTCTATGGCGTCATGGGAATCGGCGCGCTTGCGGCGGTTCTTCTTCTTGGGGCGATCACAAACGGATCAAAGATCAGCTTTACGATCGCGGGCTTTACTTTTCAGCCCAGTGAATTTGTCAAAATATTGTTTCTTCTGTTCATGGCGAGCGCCCTGTGCGAGGAGAATACGAAATCTCACATTGCACTGCTGACGGCAGCCGCGCTGGTCCATGTCGGGATCCTTGTGGTCTCGAGAGACCTGGGAAGCGCTCTCATCTTCTTTGTGATCTATCTTGTACTTCTGTTTCTCTCCACGGGGAAATGGGAAGTTTTATACGGAGGAGTCCTGATCGGGGTGATCACAGCCGTGCTGTGTTATTTCCTGTTTTCCCACGTGAGGGTGAGAGTGCAGGTATTTCTGGATCCTTGGAGCAGCATCGACGGAAGCGGCTATCAGATCACGCAGTCGCTCTTCGCCATCAGCTTCGGAGGCCTGTTCGGAGCCGGCCTCATGCAGGGAATGCCGTCCAGTATTCCGTTTGTGGAATCGGACTTCATTTTCGCGGCCATTATCGAGGAGATGGGGATCCTATTCGGCATCTGCCTGATCCTTTTGTGCCTCAATATTTTTACGGATTTCCTTCTGCTCGCCGGAAGCTACTCCAACAAGTTTTACAGGCTGTACACGTTCGGCACGGCGATCGCCTTTATTTTCCAGGCGTTTCTGACCATAGGAGGGGAAGTAAAGTTCATTCCCCTTACGGGAGTGACCCTGCCGCTGGTCAGTTACGGCGGAAGCAGCGTGCTCGCCACTTTTGTCATGTTCGGCATCATAGGAGCGATCTTTATGCTGCAGGAGGAGCGGCTTCAGAGATTTGAAAGACGCTATGAGGCGGAACACGCCGGGGCTGCCGGGGGATTCGGCGACCGGTTCAGGAACGAAACGAGAGAGCAGACAGGCGACATGGGTCGGGAGGAGCAGGACCGGGACTTTTACAGAGACTTCAAGGGCGTCCCGATCTATGACCCCAGTAAGGACTACGATAACATCAATCACTTTGATGTCTGAAAGGGCTAATCAATGGCATTTTTTCGCAAAAAGAACAATCCTCCTCCCCAGCCGGAGCAAGGTTATGACCCTGCCGGGGGAATGCACGCCGCAGCGCCTGCGCTGGAGAGAATCGAAAAAGAGAAAAAGACCGCCAGAAGGCAGATGACCTTTTTCGCGGTCCTGTTCGCGCTGCTGTTCGGTTGGATGTGCTTCTATTTCACCCAGACGGCGATCGAGAACAAAGTCGAGCTCTTCGACAACGACTACAATCACAGGGATGAACTCCTGGCCATGCGAAACCGACGGGGCAGTATTTACGCCTCGGATTCGGAGACGCTTCTGGCTTCCACGCAGACGGACCAGGACGACGACGGCAACATTGTGCAGATCAGAAGTTATCCCTTCGGCAGTATGTACGCCCATGTGCTGGGGTATGCCCAGCTGGGCGGCAGCGGCCTCGAAGAGTACTACAAGTATGATCTCCTGCACTCGGACCTTCCGCTCTCGGAAAAAGTCCGGTATGACAACAAGGAAAACGCGGTGGACAAGCTCTATCCGGGCAATAACCTGATCACGACGCTGGATCCGGACATTCAGAAGGCCTGCTACGAGGCCATGGAAAACTATGAAGGCGCGGTGATCGTGACGGAGGTCAAAACAGGGCGGATCCTGGCCATGGTCTCCAAGCCCGATTTCGATCCCAACTATATCGAAGAGAACTGGGATTCCCTGCTGGCCGACACCGAGTCCGGAACACTCCTCAACAGGGTCACGCAGGGACTCTATCCGCCGGGCTCCACATTCAAGATCATAGACTGCATCGATCTTTTGCAGGAGAATCCGGAGGCTGTGGAGGATTACGGCTTCGATTGCAGCGGCGTCTTCGAGCAGGGCGGGGAGTCCATTCACTGCTACGACTACGAAGTGCATGGCACGGTAAGTCTGGAGGAGTCGTTCGCGCATTCCTGCAATTCCTCTTTTGCCAACATAGGCCTGAACATGATCAGCCCGGACAGGATGTCGGAGACACTGCGGGCGCTGTTGTTTAACAGCAAGCTCCCCTATGACCTTCCCTATGTCCGCAGCTCCATCAATATGCCGGATACGCTGTCCACAGAGGGAATCATGCAGATGTCCATCGGGCAGGGCACGACTTCCATGACGCCGCTCCATCTCAACATGATCACTGCGGCGGTGGCCAACGGCGGCGTCCTGATGAAGCCCCATCTTGTGGATGAGCTGCATGACGCCAAGGGGCGCACGCTTAAGATTTATAATAATCAGGAGTACGGATCCCTCATGTCGGAGGCGGTGGCTGCGCAGCTGGTGCAGTTCATGCGCTCCGTGGTCACGGACGGGACGGCGAGTTCCCTCAGTTCAAGGGATTACGAGCCGGCCGGAAAGACGGGAAGCGCGGAGTTCGACAACAACAAGAGCTCCCACGCCTGGTTCACGGGATTTGCGCCCGCAAGCGACCCGGAGATCAGCGTGACAGTCCTGATCGAAGGCAAAGGAATGGGCTCAAGTTACGCGGTTCCTGTGGCGGGACAGATCTTTGACGCCTATTTCGAGTGAGAAAAGCGCAAACAGGCTTGATTTTGGCTTTTGGAAGTGATAGTATAACAATGTTTGGCGCATGATGAGAGTGCGCACGTATGAAGCGGCACGCTAGGCGGGCCTCGAATTTAAATCATTTCTTACAAGGTGGTAATGAAGATGAGTGTTATTCGCTGGATTTTGACGATTGCAATTATAGCAGTGAGTATTGTGATGACCGTAGTCATCCTTATGCAGGAAGGAAGATCTCAGGGACTGGGAGCGATCAGCGGCGCGGCGGAGACTTACTGGGGAAAGAACAAGGGACGTTCCATGGAAGGATTTCTTGAGAAATTCACAACCGGACTGGTCGTCGCCTTCTTTATCCTGGCGATCCTTCTGAATATGCAGCTGTTCTGAGCCCCGCGCAAGGCGGACCGGCAGCTGAACTGTTTGTAATCATGGGCACTCCTGCGAATTATAGCAGGGGTGCCCTTCTCATTGCATAACAAAAGCCATGAGCAGACAGGATGCCACTCACTATTTAAGGAGATTATGAGTAAAAACAAAAAAGAACAAATCTATACAGGAAAATTTGACAGCAACGCGCGTGGATTCGGTTTTGTCACGGTCGAGGGATTTGACAGAGACCTGTTCATTCCGCAGGGATGCACGGGCGGAGCTGTTTACGGAGACGTCGTAGAAGTCAGGATCACCAAGGGCGGACCAGACGAGAGCGGTCACGGAGACGACGGCCGCGGGCGCCGGGCCGAGGCGGAAGTGATCAGGATCGTCGAGCACGGCATTACAAAAGTCGTCGGCACCTTCCACGCGCTGAAGAGGCCGGTCCGGAAGACCTATCTCAAGGAAGCCGTAAAAGTGGGCGGCAGGCAGATCGGCAGGATGGTCACGCTGAACATAAGCGGGTATGTGACCCCGGATAATACGAAGATTCCTTTCGACGTCGATATTTTGACAGAGGAGAGAGGGGGCGCCCTCGAGGGGCACAAAGTGGTCGCGCAGATCTCGGTCTACAGCGGAAACGGCGCCAATCCCGTCGGATCGGTCGCGGAGATCCTGGGACATGTGACGGATCCGGGCGTGGACATCCTCTCGCTGGTAAAGAGCTATGACATCCCGACGGAGTTCCCGCAGGAAGTCATGGAAGAGGCAGGGCGGCTCCCGGACCGGGTAGACGATGGCAGCGACGCGATCAGACGCCAAAACAGAGCAGACCTGAGGGATCTTCCCACCGTCACCATAGACGGAGAAGACACCAAGGATATCGACGACGCCATTTCTCTCGTCAAAGAGGGAAAGACCTGGAAGCTGGGCGTCCACATCGCGGACGTGGCGGAGTATGTGACGGAAGGCTCGGCCCTGGACAGGGAGGCACACCGAAGAGGCACCAGCGTTTATCTGGCGGACCGCGTGATCCCCATGCTGCCGAGAAAGCTGTCCAACGGCATATGCTCTCTTAACGCAGGAGAGGACAGGCTCGCCATGAGCTGCCTGATGACGATTGACGAGAGCGGTGAAGTGACCGACTACGAGATCGCGGAATCGATCATCCACGTGGACGCGCGCCTGTCCTACAACGGCGTGATGCGCCTGTATGAAGAGGGGGACGAGAGCGAGATCGCCCAGTCCCTGAGCTGGCAGGGGTATCGCGGGATCAAGGGAAGGACCCACAAGATCGCCGGCATGCTCAAAAAAATGAAGAAGCTGGCAGCGCTTTTAAAGAAAAAGCGGGAGGAGCGCGGCAGTATTGACTTCGATTTTCCGGAAGCCAAGATCACTCTGGATGAGACGGGCAGGCCGATCGACATCTCTCTGCGGGAGAGAACGGCCGCTACGGACCTCATTGAGGATTTCATGCTGCTGGCCAACGAGACGGTGGCCAGGCACTGCGCCTATCTGGAGATCCCTGCCGTATACCGCGTGCACGGTGTCCCGGCAGCTGAGAAAATGAAGGAACTGGCGCAGCTGGTAAGAGGGTTCGGCTATATTTTCAAACCGGGACAGAGCGACGTACACCCCGCCCAGATCCGGAGTCTTCTGCAGAAGATGAAGGGCAGACCCGAGGAAGCTATGCTGACCAGGGTCGTCCTGCGCAGTATGCAGAAAGCGGAGTACACGACCGGATGTGAAGGACATTTCGGCCTGGCTCTGCAGTATTACTGCCACTTTACCTCGCCGATTCGCAGATATCCCGACCTTCTGGTACACAGAAGTCTCAAATACGCGCTGCGCGGAGAAATGGATGAGGAGGCGGTCGACAGGCTGAATCATTATCTGCCCGAAGCCGCGGCAAGAAGTTCGGCCATGGAGCAGCGCGCGGCGGAAGTGGAGCGCGAGACTGTCAAGCTCAAGAAAGCGCAGTACATGGAAGAGAAGACCGGCGAGACGTACACGGGAACAATATCCGGCGTGACCGGATGGGGAATCTATGTGGAGCTGCCCGACACGGTCGAAGGTATGATCCGAATCAGCGACTTGACTGATGATTTCTACTATTATGACGAAAAAAAGTATATACTGGTAGGTGAGCGGACCGGAAAGACCTATATGCTCGGCCAGAAGATGAAGATCAAGGTCGCGGGGGCGGACTGTGCGAGGAGAACCATTGATTTTATGCCCTTCGAGGGGATGGAAACGAAGGGAGAGCAGATCTCTTCGGATCAGCCGGAAGCTCAGCACAGTGAGAAGCGTGACCGGGAGAACAAAAACGGCAAATCCCGCAAAAAAAGTCCTTTTATGGACCGCACGGGCAGGATGCTCTCCGGCAAAGCCGGCAGGCACATGAGCAGTAAGAAGGGAAAAGGCAGAAAGGGAAGAAAATGAGCGGAAAAGATGCGATCAAGCTGGTGGCGAACAACAAGAAAGCCTACCACGACTATTTTATAGAAGAAAAGTATGAGGCGGGGATCGAGCTGTTCGGCACCGAGGTCAAATCCATTCGCCTGGGCAAGTGCAGCATCAAGGAAGCCTTTGTCAACATCGATCACGGTGAAGCCTTCATAGAGGGCATGAATATCAGCCCCTACGAGAAGGGCAATATCTTCAACCGCGAGCCTCTCAGGAAAAGGCGCCTTCTCCTGCACAAGAGGGAAATCATGAAGCTGGCGGGCCAGGTACAGGCCAAGGGATACACCATCATGCCCCTGCAGGTCTACTTCAAGAACGGCCGGGTCAAAATAGAGATCGGCCTCGCCCGCGGCAAGAAGCTCTACGACAAGAGAGATGACCTCAGGAAGAAGGCCATGAAGCGGGAGACGGAGAGGGATTTCAGGAACAGTCAGATCAGGATCTGACAAAAAGTGCCGGAATCTTGGACGTGTCGGCCCACAAATTTAAACTAACAGTTTAGTTGAAAATATAATTTGCCACGTATATAATAGTAAAGAACACGGGCCTGTAATGGTTTCGACGGGTTAGATGTAGTTAAGAGAAGCATGCCGCAGACGGCTGAGCCTGCGAAAAAAACAGCCAAAAAAATAAACGCTAACAACGTTGAACTTCAGGCAGCCTAAGTTATAAGGCTCCCCGGATTTAATCCGGCTAAGGTCATAGGATATAAGCGCCGTACTCTTATGGCTTAAAAAGAGGCACTTGCATCAGGTAAACCAAGCTGTTAAGAAGCCTGATTAAGATTATTACCAGACCAAGCAGCAACAGTTCGTCCGCTATCTGGCTGCTGAGGTAAGAAAGCAGAATAAGCATGTAGAAGGCTTTGCGAGTTTGATTCGGACGCGGTTTCGACTACCGCCAGGTCCACTCATGAGGAGCCCGGACTTATGTGTAAAAGCATAAGTCCGGGCTCTTTTTTGCCTCAAGCGGCCAAATGCGAGAGCTTTGGAAATACTATCCTTTTGTGTAGGGCTGACCGTTCATAATAATGATACAATTTAGTCGTTCATAATTCGAACACTGTTATAAAGAGAATTAAGTCACCTTAGTTAGATATGCATAGATTCCATTCCTGATGAGCCTGTGAACTATTTCGGGATGGTCCCTTTCGAGCTGCAGATAGTTCGCCACTAAGTGATAAAGCACCTTCTTTTGAGAAGGCCAATAGTGACGTGCAAGAGCTGCTTCCGGATGATTCGGATCGACGAAGAAAGACAGATGATGATTGTAGCTATCATAACCTTCACCGAGATTTCGGTAGTTAGCCTTCGTGGGCGAGGGACAATACATATTCTGTTCTTTCCTAGCCCATTCGAAGGCCTCCATTTGTAGTCCTGTTTCCCTGTCAAGATTATATCCAGAAATGAGTGGGAATCTTATCACCTTGGCACCAGCTTTATCTTTCTGGCTCATGGATATCACCTTCTTTCTGTCTCGAGTAGTTGTGCCACTCCGATTATACTACAAAAACGCAACCGTCACACTCAAAAAGGTAGTATGTAGAAGAACCGGTATGTTTTCCGCCCAACACTATCTCTTTGTGCGGGGTGGTTTTCTTTCGTAAATGTTATAGAAAAAACTTGCTAAAAAAGAGGGGCATCTCTTTTTTTACGTCCATATCTATCTTTTTGCAAAATTCTTATTATAATAGCAGTTATAACACTTTTAAGAGAATAGATATGTAGGAAAACAGTGAGGAACTTATGGAAGTTACGAACAGTATTTTGGAAAAATATGACCTCCTTCAGCACCAGTACCTGAAGGACACGGGCTGTGACAGCGTTCTTCTGCGCCACAAAAAGACCGGCGCGAGAGTGGCGCTCCTGCCCTCAGAGGATGACAACAAAGTCTTCTATATCGCATTTCGAACGCCCCCGGAAGATTCCACCGGCGTGGCGCATATCATCGAGCACACTGTGCTGTGCGGCTCGAGAGACTTCCCGGTCAAGGATCCCTTTGTGGAACTTGTGAAGGGATCTCTGAACACTTTCCTCAACGCCATGACCTATCCGGACAAGACGGTGTATCCGGTGGCCAGCTGCAACGACACGGATTTCAAGAATCTGATGCACGTGTATCTGGACGCGGTGTTCTATCCCAATATCTATAAAGAACAGAATATATTCCGCCAGGAAGGCTGGCACTACGAGGCGGAGGACGCGGACAGCCCCATCACGGTGAACGGCGTCGTCTACAACGAGATGAAGGGCGCGCTCTCTTCGGCGGACGATGTTTTGGCACGCAGTATTTACAACGCGCTCTATCCGCACACAACTTACGCCGTGGAGTCCGGCGGCGACCCGGTCTATATTCCGGACCTGACCTATGAGGCCTATCTGGATTTCCACAGAAGGTATTATCATCCGTCCAACAGCTATATCTACTTGTACGGCGACATGGATATGGAGGAGAGGCTGACCTATCTGGACGAGGCCTATCTGTCGCATTTTGACAGGCTGGAGATCGACTCGGAGATCGGTTTTGAGCCGCCTTTTGAGAAGCCGGCCGAAGCTCTGGAGCACTACTCCGTGCAGTCCGAGGAGGAACTGCAGGGGCGGAGCTATCTGACCTGGAATGTGGCCCTGGCGCCCGACGGACTGGATACGGAGCTGGACCTCGCTTTCAAGGTCATCGACTACATGCTCTGCGACGCGGAAGGCGCCCCGGTCAAAAAAGCGCTCAGAGACAAGGGAATCGGAGAAGAAGTTTACTCCCTTCTGGAACTGGGCATCCGGCAGCCCAGCTACACAGTGACGGCCAAATATACGGATCCCGAAAAGAAAGAGGAGTTTATCGCGACCATCGAGGAAACGCTGAGAAAGATCGCCGACGAGGGACTGGACCAGCGCGCGCTTCTAGCCAGCATCAACCGCTTTGAGTTCAAGTACAGGGAGGCCAATTACGGCTTCTATCCCAAGGGACTGGTCTACGGACTGGGCGCCCTGGACACATGGCTGTACGACGACGCGACTCCTTTTATCAACCTAGAGCTCGGAGAGGCCTTCGCTTCCCTGAGAGAGAAGATGGACAAGGGATATTTTGAAGCGCTGATCCGAAAGCACTTCCTGGAAAATCCCCACAAGGCGATCGTAGTGATGACGCCCGAGGTGGGGCTGACAGAGAAGATGGGCGAGCAGCTGCGTCAGAAGATGGAGAGCTACGCGCAGAGCCTGACAAAGGAGGAGCGGCAGAAGATCGTCGACGACCTGGCCGCTCTGAGAAAATGGCAGGAGACGCCGGACAGCAAGGAAGACCTGGAGAAGATCCCCATGCTGCGCAGGGAGGACCTGAGCAGGGAGGTCAAGCCTTTCGTCAATAAGGTCGAGACGGCGCTCACGGAGCTCGGCGGAGACAGAAGACTTGAGACGCCGGTGATCGCGCACCCGATGGGTACATCGGGAATCGATTACCTGACCTTTATGTTCGACATCTCGAAGCTTCCGCAGAAGTTCTTCCCCTATCTGGGAATCCTCAAGACGCTTCTGGGCGTTCTTGACACGGAAAACTTCTCTTACGCGCAGCTGGATCAGGAAATCAATATCTACACGGGCGGAATAGGGGCCACCATCAGCGCCTACACGCAGAACGCGGACCCGTCAAAATACAGACTGACCGTAGAAGTTACGAGCAAAGTCCTGCACAGCAATTTGGACCACGCTTTCCGGCTGGTGAAGGAGATCATCACGGCGACAAAGTGGGACAGCAGGGCCCGCATCCTGGAAGTGCTCGAAGAGGAGAGAGCCGCCATGCGCGCGGACCTTCCCGCCTCCGGACACGCGACCGCCCTGGTCAGGGCGTCGGCCGGATTCTCTGAGACTTCGCTCATCATGGACTATGTGAACGGACTGGAAGCCTACCACAAGCTGGATGAGGTCTGCGGACTTCTTGAAAAGGGAGAAGCGGATGAACTGATCGCGATCCTCGAGGAGATGACGCAGTACATCTTCCGGGCGGACCACCTGATGACGGACTGCACGGCGGACGAGGAGAGCATCGCGCAGATCACAGCTGAGACGGCGTCCCTGGCAGCGGCGCTTCCTGTGGGCAGGACTGCGGAGGAGGACCATTCGCAGTACGGCGCGGCTTACAGCCTGACGCCCGTCAAGGTCAAAGAAGGCTTTACCACCGCCGGACAGGTACAGTATGTCTGCAGGGCGGGGAGCTTTGGCAGCAGAGGATACGCCTATACAGGGGCTCTGAGAGTCCTGCGCGTGATCCTGGGCTACGATTATCTGTGGACCAATGTGAGAGTCAAGGGCGGCGCCTACGGCTGCATGAGCGGCTTTTCCAGGGACGGAAGCGCTTACTTCGTCTCCTACAGAGATCCCCATCTCGCGCAGACCATCGAGACCTTCGAGAAAGCGCCCGACTATGTGCGCGGGTTTGACGCGGACGAGCGCTCCATGACAAAATACATCATCGGCGCGGTCAGTGCGCTGGACCGCCCCATGACGCCCTCCGTTTACGGCAAGTATTCTCTTTCCGCCTATCTGACCGGTCTCACGGAAGAGACGGCCCTCCGGGAGAGAAACGAGATGCTGGACTGCACGCCGGAAGATATCCGGGCTCTGGCCGGGCACATCGAAGCTTTCCTGAGCGAGGAGGCCTTCTGCGTCGTCGGAAGCGCCGAGAAGCTCCAGGCCGAAGCGGACAGATTTGACAGGCTGGAAATGCTGCAGTGACAATACGGAATTCAATCAAAGCAAAGTAGAGGATAAAAACTGCATGGCAGAGAATAATAACGAAATGACAAAGCAGGAAGCGGCGCCGAAAAAGGCGGGTTTTGCGACCATCATCGGTAAGCCCAACGTGGGAAAATCCACACTGATGAACCGCCTGATCGGGCAGAAGATCGCGATCACGTCCTACAAGCCGCAGACGACAAGGACCCAGGTGCGCACTATTTTGACCGAGGACAGAGGGCAGGTGGTCTTTCTCGATACGCCCGGCATCCACCGGACCAAGACCAGAATGGGCGAGTTCATGGTCAAGGCGGCGCAGAGCACTTTAAAGGAAGTGGATGTGGTCCTGTGGCTGGTGGAGCCCAAAGAGAAGATGGGCGAGGAAGACAAAGATATCATCGGACAGCTGGCCGGCGTGAAGACGCCGGTCCTGATCCTGATCAACAAGATCGATTCTGTCAAAAAAGGACAGATCCTTCCGGTCATCGCCGTCTACCAGAAGGCCTATGACGAGGCTGTCAAGGCGCTTAATGATGAGAATGAGGAGGCGGGAAAGGCACCTTCCGCGTCCAATCTCAAGGGGATCATCCCGGTGAGCGCCCGCACGGGAATCGGCACGGATGACCTTTTGCAGAGCCTGTTTGACCTGCTCCCCGAGGGAGAGCCTTTCTACGATGAGGACCAGGTCACGACGGAGACCGAGCGGGAGATCGCGGGGGAGATCATAAGGGAGAAGGCGCTGCGCCTTCTGCAGGAGGAAGTTCCCCACGGGATCGCGGTGACCATCGACAGCATGAAATACAGAAAGAAGAAGGACGGGACCGACATCTGCGACATTGACGCCTCCATCATCTGCGAACGGGAGAGCCACAAGCTGATCGTGATCGGCAAGCAGGGCGCCATGCTGGGGAAGATCGGGACGGCGGCCAGAACGGACATCGAGAATATGCTGCAGTGCAAGGTGAATCTCAAGCTCTGGGTCAAAGTCAGAAAGGACTGGAAGGACAACGAGCAGCAGATGAAGTCCTTCGGATACGACATTCGCAAGTACAAAAAGTGAACCTGTAAATGATGAACGCGGACATGCAAGTGACGGGACTGGTCCTGACCAGTGTTCCCGCAGGTGAATATGACAGGAGAGTGGAGATCCTGACAAAAGAGAGAGGCCGGATCTCGGGTTTTGCCAGAGGGGCCAGAAAGCCCGGCAGTCCCGTGATGGCGGCGGCCTCGCCCTTTGTCTTCGGGACCTTCAAGATCAACCAGGGCAGGAGCGCCTACCAGATTCTGGAAGCCAAGGTGGACAACTACTTTGAAAAACTTCGCTCGGACATCACGGCTGCCTGTTACGGTTCCTATTTCATGGAGATCCTGCAGTATGTGACCAGAGAGAACAACGACGAGACGGCGCTGCTCCTTCTGGCCTACCAGAGCCTGCGGGCCCTGGAGTCGGACGCCTTCGACAACCGGCTGGTCAGAGCGGTGTTTGAGATCAAGACCGTCATGCTGGAAGGGGAGTACCCCGGTCCCAGGCGGTCGGAGGAGTATCTGGACGCGACGCTGTACACGCTCGACTTTCTCTTTAGGACGCCGCCGGCCAAGGTCTACTCCTTCGGCGTCAAACCGGAAGTCCTTGCGGAGCTGGAGCGCTACGCCAAGTGGCTGTGCGGGCGGACCTGGGATCACAAGTTTCAGAGCCTGCAGATCCTGGAAGTGCTTGCATAAGGCAGACGGCCTGCCAAAACAGGCACTGACCGGGGGCGGCCAAACGGCGCCGACAGCGCTTTTTGAGCGTATTTAAGGCGGATTCAAGGGGAATCCTCGTTGCAAATCATTTTGGACTGCTTTATAATTAGGCGTTAGTGTACTATATTGCCACAATATTGCGGGTCATCACTATTTTGACAGCAGATGGTAATAGAAAAGAAATTATATAAAAGGAGCACGCATTCAATGGAAAAGACAATGGATAAGATCGTGGCACTGTGTAATGCCAGAGGATTCATTTACCCCGGTTCCCAGATCTACGGCGGACTGGCCAACACATGGGACTACGGCAATCTGGGCGTCGAACTCAAGAACAACGTCAAGAAGGCCTGGTGGCAGAAATTTGTACAGGAGAGCCCTGAGAACGTAGGCGTTGACTGCGCGATCCTGATGAACCCCCAGACATGGGTGGCCAGCGGACACCTGGCAAGCTTTTCCGATCCGCTCATGGACTGCAAGGCCTGCGGCGAGAGATTCCGCGCCGACAAGCTGATCGAGGACTATGCGGCAGAGCACGAGATGACTCTGGACGGCAGCGTCGACGGCTGGACCAGCGACGAGATGATGGGCTTCATCAACAAGTTCGCCGTTCCCTGCCCCAGCTGCGGCAAGTTCCACTGGACGGACATCCGTCAGTTCAACCTGATGTTCAAGACCTTCCAGGGCGTCACGGAGAGCAGCGCTTCCACGGTCTATCTCAGACCCGAGACCGCGCAGGGTATCTTCGTAAACTTCAAGAACGTACAGAGAACTTCCAGAAAGAAAGTTCCTTTCGGAATCTGCCAGATCGGCAAGTCCTTCCGCAACGAGATTACGCCCGGCAACTTCACGTTCAGAACCCGTGAGTTCGAGCAGATGGAGATGGAGTTCTTCTGCGAGCCCGATACCGATCTCGAGTGGTTCGCCTATTGGAAAGATTTCTGCTGGAACTGGCTCATGAAGCTGGGCCTCAAGCCCGAGGAGACCAGAATGAGAGACCACGACAAGGAAGAGCTCTCTTTCTATTCCAAGGCTACGACCGACATCGAGTTCCTGTTCCCCTTCGGATGGGGCGAGCTGTGGGGCATCGCGGACAGAACCGACTATGACCTGACGCAGCACCAGAACGTATCCGGCGAGGATATGAGCTACTTTGACGATGTCAAGAAGACCAAATACATCCCTTACGTTGTCGAGCCTTCTCTGGGCGCAGACCGCGTGACCCTGGCTTTCCTGTGCGCAGCTTATGACGAAGAGGAGCTCGAGGGCGGCGACAAGAGAACCGTCATGAGATTCCATCCCGCGCTGGCACCCGTCAAGGTCGGCGTTCTTCCTCTGTCCAAGAAGCTGGGCGACCAGGCTTTCGAAGTCTACAAGAACCTGAGCAAAAAGTTCAACTGCGAGTACGACGACAGAGGCAACATCGGCAAGAGATACAGAAGACAGGACGAGATCGGAACTCCTTTCTGCGTCACCTATGACTTTGATTCCGAGACCGACAAGTCTGTCACGATCCGCATGAGAGACAGCATGGAGCAGGTGCGCGTCCCGATCGCAGAGCTGGATGCGTGGTTTGCGGATAAATTCGACTTTTGATACCTTTTGGAGGAACAGTTTAAAATGCAGTATTACGGCGTAAATGAACTTCGCGAAATGTTCCTGAAGTTCTTTGAGAGCAAGGGACATCTGAGAATGAACAGCTTCTCTCTGGTGCCTCACAACGACAAGAGCCTTCTGATCATCAACTCCGGAATGGCTCCCCTTAAGCCCTATTTCACAGGGGAAGAGATCCCGCCCAGGAGGCGCGTGACCACATGCCAGAAGTGCATCCGCACAGGCGACCTGGAGAACGTGGGAAAGACGGCCCGCCACGGCACTTTCTTCGAGATGCTGGGCAACTTCTCCTTCGGCGATTACTTCAAGAAAGAAGCTATTCCGTGGGCATGGGAATTTCTGACCGAGTGGGTCGGCCTGGATCCCGAGAGACTCTATCCTTCCGTATACGAAGGCGATGACGAGGCCTACAACATCTGGCTGAACGACATGCACATCCCCGCCGAGCGCATTTACAAATTCGGCAAGGCGGACAATTTCTGGGAGCACGGCTCAGGCCCCTGCGGCCCCTGCACCGAGATCTACTATGACCGCGGCGAGAAGTGGGGTAACGGTCCCGAGGACGTCATGGGCGGCGAAGGCGACCGCTTCATGGAAGTCTGGAACGTCGTATTCTCCCAGTTCAACAATGACGGACACGGCAATTACACAGAGCTCGAGCACAAGAATATCGACACAGGTATGGGCCTTGAGCGTCTGGCAGTGGCAGTTCAGGACGTCGCTTCTCTCTTCGACGTGGACACAGTCCGCGCGCTCAGAGATGAAGTCTGCGCACTGGCCGGCTGCGAGTACGGGGTGGACCACGAGACCGATGTCTCCGTCCGTATCATCACGGACCACATCCGCTCCGCGACCTTCATGATTTCCGACGGCATCATGGCCAGCAATGAAGGCAGAGGCTATGTCCTTCGCCGTCTGATCCGCCGCGCCATCCGTCAGGGCAGAAAGCTCGGCATCAAGGGCGCCTTCATGACAAAGCTCGCTGAGGCGGTCATCAAGGGCTCCAAAGACGGCTATCCCGAGCTGGAGGAGAAGAAGGTCTTCATCCTCAAGAACCTGGCCATCGAGGAAGAGAGATTTGCAAAGACCATCGACCAGGGTCTCGATATTTTGGCAGGCATGATGGAGAAGCTGCGCGCAGAGGGCAAAAAAGAGCTGTCCGGCGACGACGCTTTCCTCCTCTACGATACATACGGATTCCCGATCGACTCCACGCAGGACGTGCTGGTCGAGAACGGATTTGACGTCGACGTCGACGGATTTGAGAAGGCGAGAGCAGAGGCCCGCGAGAGATCCAAGGGCAGCTGGATCAAGACTTCCATGAGCGGCAAAGAAGCGACCGTTTACGATCAGATGGACGCTTCCAGTAACTCCGAATTCGACGGCTATGACAAGCTGGTCCAGGACAGCGAGATCATCGCGCTGGCTCAGCTCCACGACGAAGCTGACGAGGAGCCCGATGAGGTGGCCGAGGCTGTGACCGACGGCATGCGCGCCGCGATCATCACAAAGGAAACTCCTTTCTACGGCACCATGGGCGGACAGGTCGGCGATATCGGCGAGATCGTCTGCGGAAAGAGCACCTTCAAGGTCGAGAAGACCGAGCATGTGGCAGGCTCCAAGATCGCGCACATCGGCGTAGTGACAGGCGGCATGTTCAAGATGGGCGATGTGGTCACTCTCAAGGTCGACGCGAAGAACCGCCGCGACACCTGCAGAAACCACAGCGCGACCCACCTTATGCAGAAGGCTCTGCGCGTCGTTCTGGGCACACACGTCGAGCAGAAGGGATCCTATCAGGATGCCGACCGCACCAGATTTGACTTCAGCCACTTCCAGGCGATGACGGCGGAAGAGATCAAGGCTGTGGAAGATCTCGTAAACGAGAAGATCTCCGAGGGTCTTGACGTCAAGACCGCAGTCATGGGCATTGAGGACGCCAAGAAGAGCGGCGCCATGGCGCTGTTCGGCGAGAAATACGGCGACGAAGTCCGCGTCGTCAAGATGGGCGAGTTCTCCACCGAGCTATGCGGCGGCACGCATGTAAAGAACACCAGCCAGATCGGCCAGTTCAAGATTCTGTCCGAGAACGGCGTCGCAGCGGGCGTACGCAGAATCGAAGCACTGACCGGCGACAATGTCCGCGCTTACTACGAGAACATGGAGAAGAAGATGCACGAGGCAGCTTCTCTTGTCAAGGCTACTCCTGACACGCTGGCGGATCACATCAAGAAGCTCCAGGAAGAGCTCAAGGCCGTCAAGAGCGAGAACGAGTCTCTCAAGGCCAAGGAAGCACAGAGCGCGCTGGGCGATGTCATGGACAAGGTTGTGGAGATTAAGGGCGTCAAGTTCCTTGCCACTTCCCTCAAAGACGTCGACATGAACGGACTCCGCGACCTGGGCGACCAGCTCAAGGAGAAACTGGGCAGCGGCGTTGTCCTTCTCATCTCCGAAAAGGGCGGCAAGGTAAACATCATGACCATGGCCACCGACGATGTCGTGAAGAAGGGCGCTCATGCGGGCAACCTGATTAAAGCGATCGCGAAGGAAGTCGGCGGTGGCGGCGGCGGACGTCCCACCATGGCTCAGGCGGGCGGCAAGAACCCTGCGGGCATCGGCAAGGCCCTCGAGGCCGCGAGCGGTGTGCTGGAAGGTATGATTAAATAAGGTTTTTAAGAAAACTGGCGTTTTTGGGAACAGCGGTTCCCGAAAACGTCGGTTTTTTGTTTTTTGCAGGATTGTGGGAAGCCAGACAAGTGCCGGACAGGGGCGACCTGCGAGGAGGAAGTTTTTTTCATTCCGTAGGGGTGTGTTTGGCTTGTGCAGGTTTGATTCTGGCTTGGGTGACCGACGAACAGCAAACTTTTTTCATACCGTAGGGGTGTGATTGGCAAGTGCAGGCTTGATTCTGGCTTGGGTGACCGACGAACAGCAAACTTTTTCATTTCGTAGGGGTGTGATTGGCAAGTGCAGGCTTGTTTCTAACCTTAGGTGACCGACGAACAGCAAGCTTTTTTCATACCGTAGGGGCGTGGATGGCTTGTGCCGGTTTATTCCTTGCCTGAGGTGACCGACGAATAACAAACTTTTTTCATTCCGTAGGGGCGTGGTTGGCAAGTGCAGGTTTGTTTCTGACCTGGGTGACCGACGAACAGAAAACTTTTTCATTCCGTAGGGGTGTGCATAGCTTGTGCCGGACCGTTACAGATAAAAATGCCCTGATTTGCATTATTATGATGCGAACCTTCACAAAATGGTGTTAAAATAAGACTCGTGGCGCGGTAAGAGCCTTCAAAATTAGGGTCAGAAAGAAAAAATACATGAATATTACTGTATATTTAGGCTCTGCGCGGGGGAATGATCCCAAGTACGCGGAGGAAGTCATAAAGCTGGGAACATGGATCGGAAGAGCGGGACACCGCCTGATCTACGGAGGAAGCCGGATCGGGCTCATGGGAGAACTGGCCGAGGCTGTCTTGCAGGCCGGAGGTGAAGTGATCGGGATTGAGCCGGGGTTCTTCGTTGAGTCGTGCCTGCAGCACGACGGGATCACAGAACTGATCGTCACGGAGACAATGGCCGAGAGAAAGGCCAAGCTGATCGAGATGGGAGACGCCTTTATTGCTTTTCCCGGCGGGACGGGCACTCTGGAAGAGATCGCGGAAGTGATGTCGCAGGTCAGGCTGGGACACAATGACAAGCCCTGCATGATCCTGAACATAGACAGGTATTATGAGCCCTTGAAAGAATTGCTGGACCATATGGTCGACGAGGGATTCCTTGATCAGGAGAGCCGGGACAAATTCCTGTTTCCGGAGGATATAGAGAGTATTTCTCAGTTATTAGGGTGATGATCGGTATTACAGTCAGGGAAAAGGAGAGCACGAATGGATAAGAAAACAAAGAAAGAGCTGGAGAGGCTTGCGGCTCTGGGCTTTGCCGAGAAGAGACTGCTCAAGGGTATCTACGGAGATATGTTCGGGTCTTCCGCGGGAACGCCAAAGAAAGAGGAGGATGAATCTTCCTCAAAGGAATCTTCTTCAAAAGAGAAGACTGCCGCGGAACTGCTCGACGAGGCGAGAAAAAAGCGCTCCGATCCCCTCGAGGACGCCAGGAAAGCGCTCAAAGAAGCGGAAGAACTCATGGCGCGCACGGACGAGATCACCCAGGGAATGACTAACGCCAACAAAAAGGGGCTTGATGAACTGGCCGGTATGGTCGGGAATACGGGAAGTGCAGATCCTTCCCTTATGTCCGGAAGTCTTGCCCCCGTGCCCGGCCAGATCGCCAAGGGAGCCGGCGAGGGCGGTCAGCCCACCGCGACGGCGACCGGAGGACCGGCGGAAGGCGGACAGCCGCCCAAGCCCGCCGAGCCCGAGAAGGACCCCATGGAGGAACTTGACTCCCTGATCGGCCTCACGACCATCAAGGAAGACGTCAAGGAGATCATGGCTTTTGCCAAAATACAGAAGATGAGAAAGGACGAGGGACTCAAGTCAGTGCCCGTATCCCTTCACCTTGTTTTTACGGGGAATCCCGGAACCGGTAAGACGACGGTCGCCAGAATCATCGGAAGGCTCTACAAACAGATCGGCGTGCTGTCCAAAGGGCAGCTAATCGAAGTCGACCGCTCCGGACTGGTAGCCGGCTATGTGGGACAGACGGCCCTCAAGACCCAGGAACAGATCAAAAAAGCGATGGGCGGCGTTCTCTTCATCGACGAAGCTTATGCGCTGGCCCAGAAGGATGATGCTTTCGGCCAGGAAGCCATCGACACGGTCCTCAAGGCTATGGAGGACTACAGAGACGACCTGGTTGTCATCGTCGCGGGCTATACAAAGCCCATGGAGAAGTTCATCAACAGCAATCCCGGACTCAAGTCCAGGTTCAACAAGTATATCGAGTTCCCAGACTACACGATCGATGAGCTCGAGCAGATCTTCTACCTCAACTGCAAGAAGTATGACTATATTGTGGAAGAGGAGGCCAAAAAGCAGATCCGCGCCCGCATCATTTCCAGAAAGATGCTCCGGCAGGAGAACTTCGCCAATGCGCGTGAAGTCCGCAACATGTTTGAGGACATCATCACGAACCAGGCCCGCCGCGTCGCCGAGATGGAGAACCCTACCCACGACGACATGATGCTGATCACGGTCATGGACCTGTCGGCGGATATCGGCGACAATACAGACACCAAGGAAATGGAAAAAATGGCGGAGGCAGCCAAGGATGTCAGAGTGCCGGAGCTCAAGCTTCCCGGCGAAGAGGGCGAAGGCGCCGATAATACAGAAAAAGCAGACAATACAAAAGAAAATACTGAAGGATAATTGAATCTATCATGGCAGAACAAAGAGAAGGAACGATCACTGTCCGCAGTGATCTGCACGATTACATGGAGCAGATCGACCAGTACACGGCACAGCTTCCGCTGGTGATCCGCGAACAGATGCGGCAGGCCCTGTACAGAGAGTACGAGAGCGATTACGAGGCACAGGAGAGTCTGTGCAGAGAGATGCTGGAAAAGCTCCCCGGAAATCCGGATGTGCTCTCCATGCTGGGCAGGTGCCTCCTGTCCCAGGGGCGTTTCCCGGAGGCGCAGCAGTATCTCGAGGAGGCACTGGATGCCGGCGACAGCGACCAGAATACGGTGATCAGCCTGGCGCAGGCTTACCACGCACAGCAGCAGTACAAAAAAGCGGCGGCGCTTCTGGAGAAGATCGACCCGCCGGAGAGCTACCATCCCTTCTTTTACACAGTCTATGGCGACTGCGTGGAGAATCTGGGACAGAAAGAGAGAGCAAGGGAGATCTTCAGAAAAGAGATCACCCGCTGGGAGGAGACCCGCGAAGTCAGCTCCGTGGATATTCTGGACGGATGCTTTGTCAGAGTGCTGTACCTGGGCGCTCTCACGGCCGCTGTCGGACTGACGGTGGACATAGGCGTCTATAAGCGCTTTCTGACGACAGTGGAGATGGACGCGAAAATGCAGAAAAAGCTGGCGCAGAATATCTCTTACCTGAGCACGGCGCTTCCTGTGAGAACCTTCAGGATTCCTTTCCGCTCCCTTGTAAAAGAAGTGGAGGAGCAGGGCTATCTTTTGAACAGCGAGCAGTACTACATCATCGAGAACGCTTATCGCTCTGTGGAGTCCTATGAGTACCACGAAGACAATGCCGTCAGCGCCATGATGGAGAGCTTTCTCTCCGCGGAGAGCCGCGTGGCGACCGCCGGCGATGAGGAGCAGGACGTCAACGACAAATTGACAGCCCTGTCCTATGAGTGGTATATGACAAGGTATATAGAGAACCATGGAGAAGAACTTCTCTATGTCGCCGAGAAATATCCGCACACCTATATCAGAGTCGTGACCTATCTGGACCAGCTGCAGATGCTGGGCCCCGAAGGGATGAGAAATGCGATCCTGGACAAGCTGGAGACCTTTGACGAGATCAAGGTGCCCCGCGACGCCCTGGAAGCGGGCATGGAAGAGGCCTATCAGAAGGCGCTTCGCCGCAAGAAGGAGCCTGTCTATCTCACAGAGGGCAGCGTGACCTACAAGAGGAGCGGGAAGAAGATCCTTCCCAACGACCCGTGCCCTTGCGGCTCCGGCAAAAAATACAAAAAATGTCACGGAAGAAAGTAATTGCGTATGAAAATAGATCCCAAGGAACTGTATTCAATCAGTTTTTATGAATATGGCGAGGCATATTTCGGAAGCTGCGCGGGAGTCCGCTACAGGATCGCGCGCGAGCCTCTGAAAAATGTACATTACACCCCGGTCGACCAGAGAGATCCCGCCGTACTTCTTGCAACTGTATGGCCCGAGCCGTACGCTTACGGCACGGCGGATCCCGAAACCATGAAGAGCAGAGAATTTGAGTTCTCTGCGGAAGGTCTTGAAGCCGCCGCGCAGTGGCTGAACGGGCAGGTCGATGAAATCGGGGAAGCATAGTATGAAGATAACGCATATTTACCACAGTGGATTTATTATCGAGTTGGAGAGGACCGTGCTGATCTTTGACTGGTACGAAGGGGAACTTCCCCCTTTTGACCCGGACAAAAAAGTGTTTGTCTTTGTCACGCAAAGCCACGCCGACCACTATTCGCCCAGGATCTGGTCAATCCTGAACAAATACAAAGAGATCTATTACATCCTGGAATGCTGTACGGCTCCCGAGAGGAAGGGTGAAAACATCTTCCACGTACAGCCCGGCCGGCATTACAAGATCCGGAATACGCTTGTGTACGCGATCAGGTCCAACGACGAAGGCGTCGCCTATGTCGTGAGCAGCGACGGATACAATTTCTTCCATGCGGGGGATCTCAATATCTGGCACTGGAAGGACGCAGCGGACAATAAGAACGCCTATTCCCTGAAGATCTACCGCCGGCAGATCGAGAAGATAAGCGGATGGAACTTTGACGCGGCCATGCTGCCGCTGGACCCAAGGCTCGGAGAGAGCGCACCGAACGCGATCGTCGAGTTTCTGAACACCGTGGAGTGCCGCTATCTGTTCCCCATGCATTACTGGAACAGAACGGACGAGGCGGCCATCTATCTGGACGATGAGCGGCTTCTTCCGTTCAAGGAGAAGATCTGCCTTCTCGATGAGGCCATATTTTGAATGATGCACATGCGTGCGGCTCGCTCTGCGAGCCTTGAATGATGCACACGCGTGCGGAAAGGAAGATGCTGCCTGATGGCAGCCCGCACGCGGCGCGGCGGCTCGCTCTGCGAGCCTTGAATTAAGAGACACCTTCCGGCCGTCAGCTGCGCCGGAAGGTGTCTATTTATTTGAACGGTTACTTGATAATATTTGTTGCAAATTGCTTAAATATAATCAATTTGAGGTTTTTTGCCTTTATATAAGTGTTGTATTAACGCACTAAAGAGTATAAAATGTAATTTGTGTATTTCCACAACAGGAGCGCGTATTTACTGTGGAAAATGCTATATTTTCACAAATAGCGAAGTTTCTGAGGACGGTACATAAGAAAAAGAAAGAGACGGAGAAAGTGAAATGAATCCCAAAACATTGAAGTACATTCTCAAACGTGTTGTACTGGCGATCTTCACAATCTGGGTGGTCATCACGCTGACCTTCTTCATCATGCACGCCGTTCCCGGCGGGCCCTTTGTCGGTGAGAAAGCAGTAACGCCCCAGGTACAGAAGGCGATGGAAGCAAAGTACGGCCTGGATAAGCCGCTGTTTCAGCAGTATCTCACATATCTGACCGACGTATGTCGTCTCAGGTTCGGCCCTTCCCTCAAGCAGAGAGGACGCATGGTCATAGACATCATCGGGGACGGCCTCAAGACCTCGGCCAAGCTGGGCGTGATCGCCGCTGCGATCGCAACGGTACTGGGCGTGATCCTGGGCTCCTTCGCGGCGCTTCGCAGAAACACGATCCTGGACAGGATCATCATGGTCATCACCACGGCCTTTGTCTCCATGCCGTCCTTCATCATGGGGTCGCTCCTTCTGGTCGCCTTCGCGGTAAGGACGCATATTTTCCCCGCGAACGGATCGACGCCGGCGGGACTGGTCCTTCCGGTCATAACGCTGATGCTCTACCCGATGTCCTATATTACCCGTCTTACCAGATCCTCCATGCTGGACGTTTTGGGACAGGATTATATCCGTACAGCGAAGGCCAAGGGCGTATCAAGGACGAATATCATCTTCAAACATGCCCTTAAGAACGCACTGATCCCGGTCATCACCTATCTGGGACCGGAGCTCGCTTACATCACAACCGGATCCCTGGTGGTGGAGCAGATCTTTGCCGTGCCCGGCATCGGACGCGCATTCGTCAACAGCATCACGAACCGCGACTACACGCTGATCATGGGAACGACGATCGTACTGGCAACCTTCATTGTCATCATGAATCTGGTCAGTGACATCATGTACAAGGTTGTGGATCCCAGGATCAATCTGGAATGACGGAGGGCAGCAAAGTGAATGAGAATATTAAAAATCTGAGTATGCAGGTGAATCTCGACGACTTCATCCCTGCTACGGCGGAAGAAAAGGAATATATGGTCCAGATGCGGCCTTCCACGACCGCGTTTAAGGATGGCATCCGCCGCCTTCGCAAGAACAAGGTGGCAATGGTCAGTTTCTATATCATCGTGATCATCACGCTCGCGGCGATCTTCGTGCCAATGTTCTGGCCTTACAAATATGAGATGATGCTGGGCATGCAGCCCGGCAAGCCCGTGGACGCAACATTCAACAATCTGAAGCCCTTCGAGTACTCCACGACGGAGCAGGCGCTCAGAGATCAGGGACAGTCCGTATTCCCTCACATTTTCGGCACGGACTCCGCAGGACGCGACTACTTCATTCGCGTTGTCTACGGAACGAGGATCTCTCTGGCGGTCGGTTTCTTCGCCAGTATCATCGTCCTTGTCATCGGCCTTCTGGTGGGCTCGGTCTCCGGCTATGCGGGAGGCAAGGTGGATATGGTCATCATGAGAATCGTAGATATCATCTACTCCCTGCCGGATATGCTGATGGTCATCCTGCTGGCTTCGGTCCTCAAGATGACACTGGCCAGCAAGCTGGAAGGAACGCCGCTCGCCAAGATCGGCTCAAATATTATCTCTCTGTTCATCATTTTCGCGCTCCTGTACTGGGTCTCCATGGCGAGACTTGTGCGAGGCCAGATCCTGTCGCTGAGAGAGCAGGAGTACGTACTGGCGGCGCAGGCGGCAGGCGCCAAGGGCGGCTGGGTCATCAGAAAGCACCTGCTTCCCAACTGCGTGTCCGTCATCGTTATTTCGACAGCACTGCAGATCCCGAGCGCTATTTTCACAGAATCCTACCTGTCCTTCCTGGGACTGGGCGTCAACGCGCCCATGCCGTCGCTGGGCTCGCTGGCTTCCGACGCGCTCAACGGCCTGAGCTCCTATCCTTACAGGCTTGTAATTCCGGCGATCGTCATCTCGCTGATCGTTCTTTCGCTGAACCTGTTCGGCGACGGTCTGCGCGACGCATTCGATCCGAAGCTGAACGGTTAAGGGAGGGGACAACAATGGCATTATTAGAAGTTAAAGATTTACACACTTCCTTCTTCACGGACGCCGGAGAAGTCCGCGCCGTAAACGGCGTCTCCTTCAACCTGGAGAGGGGCAAAATATTGGGAATCGTAGGTGAGTCCGGCTCCGGTAAGTCGGTCACGGCCTACTCGATCATGCAGATCCTGGCGGGAACAGGCAAGATCGTCTCCGGATCCATCAAGCTGGACGGACAGGAGCTTGTCGGCGCCGGAGAGAATGTCATGAAAGATGTCAGAGGCAACAAGATCTCCATCATCTTCCAGGATCCCATGACCAGCCTGAACCCGACTTATACGATCGGCCAGCAGCTCATGGAAGCGATCCTTCTGCACACGGACAGAAACAAGCAGCAGTCCTGGGACAGAGCGGTAGAAATGCTCCGCCTCGTAAACGTCAATGAGCCTGAGAAGCGAATGAAACAGTATCCGCACGAGTTCTCCGGCGGTATGAGACAGCGTGTTATGATCGCCATGGCGCTCGCCTGCGAGCCCGACATCCTGATCGCGGATGAGCCCACGACGGCGCTGGACGTCACGATCCAGGCGGGTATCCTGGAGCTGATGAAAGACATCCAGAAGCAGATCGGTATGGCCATCATCATGATCACTCACGACCTGGGCGTCGTAGCCCAGCTCTGTGACGAAGTCATCGTCATGTATGCCGGCGGCATCTGTGAGCAGGGCACGGCGGAAGAGATCTTCTACAATCCCTGCCACGAATACACAAAGGGACTTCTTCGCTCCATTCCCACAGTGGATGACAGCGGCGAGAAGCTCCAGCCGATCTCGGGAACACCGATCGATCTGCTCAATATGCCCAAAGGCTGTCCTTTCGCTCCTCGCTGCGACAATGCGATGAAGATCTGCATGAGAGCGCGCTGCGAGAGGATGGAGATCAATGACAAGCATGCTGCCGCATGCTGGATGAATGTCAGAAAGGCGGTGAAAGGCGAATGAGCACAGAATTTAAGAGCGGACAGCCTCTCATCGAGGTCAGACATTTAAAACAGTATTTCAATATCAATACCGGTTTCTTCAAATCGACGCCTCTCAAGGCGGTAGATGATATCTCTTTTACGATCCGCGAAGGCGAGACCCTTGGTCTGGTAGGAGAGTCCGGATGCGGCAAGACCACGGCGGGAAGAACGATCCTGCATCTGTACCAGCCCACAGCCGGTGAGATCATCTACAGAGGAAAGCCCATCAAGACGCCCAAGGATGTCGAGGAGTTCCGCACCAAGGCCACCATGGTCTTCCAGGATCCTTATTCTTCTCTGGATCCCCGCATGACGGTGGCGGATATCATCGGAGAGCCGCTGGACGTCCACCATATGTATAAGTCACAGGAGGAGAGAAGGCAGAAGATCCTGGAACTGATGGATCACGTCGGCCTCAACTCCGAGCACGCGGCCAGATACGCCCACGAGTTCTCGGGCGGCCAGAGACAGCGTGTCGGCATCGCCCGCGCGCTGGCGGTAGACCCGGATTTCATCGTCTGCGACGAGCCCGTATCGGCCCTGGACGTTTCCATCCAGGCGCAGGTCATCAATATGTTCGATGAACTGCAGGACCAGATGGGACTGACCTACCTGTTCATAGCTCATGACCTTCTGGTCGTGCGGCACATCTCGGACAGGATCGCGGTCATGTACCTGGGCAGAATGGTGGAACTTGCGGACGCGGATGAGATCTACAACAGGCCTCTGCATCCTTACACCAAGGCGCTGATCTCCGCCGTTCCGGTTCCGGATCCCAACGTGGCGCGCGCCAATAAGCGTATCGCGCTGACCGGCGAGATCCCGAGCCCTCTGAACGCTCCTTCAGGATGCCCGTTCCACACAAGATGCCCTTACGCGAAGCCTATGTGCTCCGAGAGCATGCCTCCCTTCAAGGAAGTGGAAAAGGGAAGATTCGTGGCCTGCCACAGAACAGAGGAGATCAACAGCTGACCGGATACTGTCTTTTGGCAGCTTACGTAAAACGACGCCGATTTGACAGGAACCGGCAACAGTATTACCATTTAGATTCCATAGCACGGCGTATGCGCACATTTCAGGCGGTGCGAGCCGCCGCGCTGTGAAATAGATCAGATGACCGCTGACAGCGATCGGTTATCTTTGAAAGGAGAAAAACATGAAAGTGAAAAAGTTATTTGCGATCGTACTGAGCGCAGCTATGGTTCTCAGCCTCGCTGCATGCGGCGATTCCGCGGCAAATACTTCCGGCGGCGACGCGGCTGCAACCGAGACTGCCGGTGATGCGGCAGGAGACGCTGCAGGTGATGCGACAGCAGCTACCCCCGGCGACAAGACTCAGGCTCTGAGTGTCTGCCTGGCTTCCGAACCCGCCACTCTCGATCCCGCTCTGAACAGCTCCGTTGACGGCGCTACAATGTGCCTGCACCTGTTCTCCGGTATCGCGAAGTGGACACAGGACGACGCGGGCAATCTCGTGATCGCTCCCGACTGCGCAGTAGAACTTCCCGAAGGCGTTGTCAACGAAGACGGCACCGTGACCTATACCTACACCCTCAAGGACGGCCTCAAGTGGTCTGACGGACAGGATGTAAAGGCAAGCGATTTCGTCTTTGCATGGAACCGCGCAGCAAGCCCCGCGCTTGCCGCTGACTACAGCTACATGTTCGAGGTAGTCAAGGGCTACGCCGAGATGTGGGAAGTCAAAGAGACCGGTCAGGTCGACGAGAACGGCGAACCCGTTGTCGAGTATGTAAATCCCGATGCAAAGCTTGCAGTGGAAGCTCCCGATGACAAGACTCTGGTCGTTACCACAACTACCAATGTCGCTTACTGGAATGAGCTTCTTGCATTCCCGTCCTACTTCCCTGTAAGAGAAGATGTTGTTTCCAATGAGTCCTGGGCAACCGATCCTTCCACTTATGTCGGAAACGGCGCTTACACCATGTCCGCATGGGATCACAACAGCCTGATCACTCTGACCAAGAACGAGAACTATGTGGAAGCTGACAAGGTCACAATGCCTCAGATCAACTTCTACCTCTCCGATGACGCCAACAACATGCTGACCAACTTCAAGAACGGCGACTGGCAGCTCATCGACGATGTTCCCACAAACGAGATCGCGGCCCTCAAGACCGAGTATCCCGATGCATTCAAGGTTACCGGCCAGCTGGGCACATACTATGTAAGCTGGAATATCAACGAAGATATCCTTCCCGCTGACAGCGGACTTGAAGGCGCAGAAGCTGAAGCTGCACGCGCAGAGATCAGAAATGCCATCTCCCTGCTGTTCGACCGTAACTACATCTGCGAGAGCGTCGCACAGGGCGGACAGGTTCCCGCTTCTTCCTTCGTAGCTATGGGTCTTACAGACACAGACGGCAAGGAGTTCTATGAGAACGCCGGCCACAACGAAGGATTCGTCGGCTACTACAATGTTGCTCCCGAAGCTCTTCAGAGCAACTTCGATGCAGCTGTTGAGACTCTGAAGAAGTACTACACCTATGATGAGGCTTCCAAGAAGTTCACAAACGTTCCTACTCTTACATATCTGTACAATACTTCCGAAGGCCACAAGGCCATCGCTGAGTATCTGCAGAGCGCTCTGGCAGGCATCGGCATCACGATGAACCTTGAGAACCAGGAGTGGAACACATTCCTTGATACCCGTAAGGCAGGCAACTTCTCCATCGCACGTAACGGCTGGCTGGGCGACTACAATGATCCCATCTCCTTCCTGGATATGTGGACAAGCGCTTCAGGCAACAACGACTGCCAGTTCGGCAAGGGCGAGAACCAGAAGACACAGGCTTACAGCATCGATCTGACAGATCTCGGTTATGAGACCAAGGTCGAGAACGGCACATGGGCAGAGACTTATGACGTCGTGATCAGCGACATCAAGAGCTGCACAGATCCCGCCGTCAGATATCAGCTGATGCACAAGGCTGAGGATCTTCTTATGAGCACAGGCTGCATCTGCCCTCTGTACTACTACACAGATCTGTACATGCAGGATCCTGAGCTTCAGGGTTACTTCTCAAGCCCTCTGGGATACAAGTACTTCATGTACTGCCACTATTGATCATTGATCAGTTCCGCACAGAGAAAGACTGACAGGTTTTGTAAATCTTTCTGAGCGAAAACATCGACAATATCATACTCACAGCCTGAAGAAAAGGACTGCCGCTTTTTGCGGCAGTCTTTTTTTGGGCGAAGCAATGAGCCATGCGCAGACGGGATGCTATGTGAACGATGGGAGCTTGCTCACAATCGGGCGCATGGCATCCCGGATGCATACGGCGAATGCCGCGACAGTCACGAGCCGTGAAACGGCTTGTGACCTGGCGTCATGGCTCATTGTGCAATGAGCCGTGCTAAGACGAAAAATCATGAAAAAACCCTGTATTTTAACCATTTTTTTTGACGAATCGGGATAGAACTGTTATTCTAAAAGATGACGACAGAACTATCTGGCCAAGGAGGATGATAATGAGCAGGAAATTGATCACACTGCTGCTGACTGCATTGACGATATTGGTCCTTACCGGCTGCAACGGCGAAAAGAAGGCTGTTACGGAGACGGCAGAAGGATTTCTGAATGCAATGGTCAATAATGACATGAATGCAGCTGCGCAGTATGCCACAGAAGACTTCATGAACAGCAAGACGATGAAGCTCATGGACCCGGACTATCTCGCTGAGACATTCTATACGGCAATGGGCGTATCGAAAGAAGATATGGACGAAGAGGCACAGAAGGCCGTTGACGAGTATGTGGGAAAAGTTGTGGCGAAGGCCTACAAGAGCTTCGAGATCCAGGATATAAAGATTCAGGAAAGCAAGGCCAGCGTGACGGCAAAGATCACGCTGGGCTATGACCCGGAAGCTTCTTCCAAGCTCTCGGACGAAACAGTCGCCCTGATCAGGGATTACCAGTCGGAACATTACGATGAGCTGATCGCTATTTATACAGATGAAGGCGAAAGTGCCATGTATAAAAAAATCTACAGCGACCTCATTCCCATAGTCATCGGAAAGATGCAGGAAGAACTCGAGAGCAGCACTCCTTCCGATGAGAAGACGGTTCTGTCTCTTGAAAAGATCGACAAAAAATGGCTGGTCACCAATCTGGAAGAGAACAGGCCGCAGTCTGCGGCGCAGCAGACAACGGAAGAGGCAGCTGCCGCGGTCTCCACATCTGCGGAAACAGAATACGCGACTCCTGATGAGAACACCGAAGGCGGCAATACTTCTGAGGAGACTTCGGAAGAAGGAGCAACAGAAGCAGCTGCGGAAGGAGCAGCAGAAGCAGCTACTGAAGGAGCAGCAGAAGCAGCTGCTGAAGGAGCAACAGAAGCAGCAACAGAAGCAGCTGCAGAAGGGGAGACCGGCAACTGATGGCGATTCCGCTGAAACTTCAGGTGTTCGAAGGCCCGATGGACCTTCTGATGCACCTTATTGAAAAGAACAAGATCGATATTTACGATATTCCTATTGTGACGATCACAGACCAGTATCTGGATTATGTGCACCGGATGGAGCACAATGACATGAACGTCACCAGTGAATTCCTGGTCATGGCCGCCACACTTCTCGATATCAAGAGCCGCATGCTTCTTCCCAGGGAAGAGAATGAAGAAGGCGAAGAAGAGGACCCCAGAGACGAACTTGTGAGACGCCTTCTGGAGTATAAAATGTACAAATACATGTCGGAGGAGCTCAAGGAGAAGAACCGGCATGCAGGGATGAGTTATTTCAGACCACAGGATCTTCCGGAGGAGGTGCGCAGCTACGTACCTCCTTTGAATTATGAAGAGCTGATCGGCGACCGCACGGTGCAGAGCCTCGAGACTGTATTCAAGGAGGTGCTCAAGCGCAAGAAGAGCCGCGTCGATCCCGTTCGAAGCGGCTTTGGCAAAATACAGAAAGAAGAGATCAGTGTCGCCGACAAGGAACTCTATATCCGCGCCTATCTGGCAGGACATCCTCACGCTGATTTCAGAGAAATGCTCGAACTGGAAAACAGCAAGGAAGAGATCATTGTGACTTTTCTCGTGATCCTGGAGCTGATGAAACACCAGAAGATTCGCATCACGCAGGAGGAGGCCTTCGGCAGGATCCTGATCGACCTGATCGATCCCGGGGAGGAGAAGGCGGAGCCGGAGACAGAAGCGGTGACGGAGGAGGAACCGGAACCGATGCCGGAGGCAGAGTCGGAAACAGAAGCGGAGCCGGAACCGATGCCGGAGCCGGAATACGAGCCCGACACAACGCCGGAGACAAAGGCGGCCTCGGCGATGACTGTGGCATCGGTGACAACTTCAATCCCGGCGCCTTTGGCGGAACCGGAACCGATCGCAGATCCGACTCCCGAGGCGGAAGAGGAGCCCAAACCTCCTGTTAAAAGACACCTGGTCTACCGCTCCGGACAGCACAGGCTGGGCGGAGGACGCTATGTATTCCGCTATGCTGTGGGAAGAAAGCGCATATTCTTTTTTCACAAAATGCGGGGAAACCGGATCTGGAAAAGAAATCGGAAACGGAACAAAGGGAAACATGTATAAGAGAACGATCTCTCAGTTTGACGAAAAGAGATATAAGGACGAACTTGCGCGCCTTCGGGAAGAGATGACGGATATCCTTCTGGAAATGGAAGCGCGCCACGGAACATCTTCCGGAGAGGCCTTCACCAGGTGGTGGGATGAAGAAGGCGCTATGAGGCGCTATTTTGACCTCAAAGGGAAGGCAGAGAAGATCGAGCAGATTCTCGCCTGCAGCGTTGTGGAACCCGAGGAACACCCCAAAATGCGGGTGAAGGACGCGGGCACGCGCCGCAGTTACGGCGTTTCTGAGGACGGCCAATGAATCATAGAGATACGGACAGGAACAGGCCAAGGACATATGTGGCCATCGACCTGAAATCTTTCTACGCGTCGGTGGAATGCAATGAGCGCGGACTCAATCCGCTGACTGCCAATCTTGTCGTCGCGGACCGGAGCCGCACGGAGAAGACGATCTGTCTGGCCGTTTCTCCGTCCCTCAAAGCGATTGGGATCCCGGGCCGGGCAAGGCTCTTCGAGGTCGTGGAAAAGGTGAAGCTCTACAACGCGCAGCGCCTCGCGAAGCTCCAGAAGCTCGGGCTGCGTGAGTTTACCGGGCGCTCCAGTGACAGCACAGAGCTCGCCGCGCACCCGCAGCTGGAGCTGGACTATATTGCGGCGAAGCCGCGCATGTCCTACTACATGGATTACAGCGCCAGGATCTATAATATCTACCTTCACTACATCGCGCCCGAGGACATCCACGTCTACTCCATCGACGAGGTCTTCATGGACGTGACGGAGTACCTGGACACCTACGGGATGACGGCGCGCCAGCTGGCGCAGACCATGATCCGGGACGTTCTGAAGGAGACAAGGATCACAGCCACCGCCGGGATCGGCAGCAATCTCTACCTCGCCAAAATAGCGATGGATATCGTCGCCAAGCACATCGAAGCGGATGAGGACGGCGTGCGGATCGCGGAGCTGGATGAGAGGTCCTACAGGGAGAAACTGTGGAGCCACAAGCCCATCACGGACTTCTGGAGAGTGGGGCGCGGATACGAAAGCAAGCTCAGGAAGATAGGGATCCTGACAATGGGCGACGTCGCCCGGTGTTCCATCGAGAATGAAGATGTTCTCTACAAACTTTTCGGCGTCAACGCGGAGCTTCTGATCGACCACGCGTGGGGGTGGGAGCCCTGTACGATCGCGCAGATCAAGGCCTACAGGCCGGCGGAGAACAGTATCGGAGAGGGGCAGGTCCTTCACTGCGCCTACAGCGCCGCCAAGGGGAAACTTGTCATGAAGGAGATGATGGACAAGCTGAGCCTCAAACTCATGGATAAGCATCTCGTGACGGACCACATCGTACTGACTGTCGGCTATGATATGGAGAGCCTGGAGATCCCGGAGATCCGGGAGAACTACAAAGGGGAGATCGTGAGGGACTGGTACGGGCGCCTGGTGCCCAAACACGCGCATGGTTCGGTCACATTGGACAGGCCCACCTCCCTGGCCAGAGTCATCCTGCAGGAAGCGGAAAAGCTCTACGACCGGATCGTGGACCCGGTTCTTTTAGTCAGAAGGATCACTGTGGCAGCTGCCAGGGTGATCCCGGAGTCAGAGGCGGAGGGCACGGGCGGAACTTATGAGCAGCTGGATCTCTTTACGGATTATGAAGCGCTTGAGAAGGAGCGGACTGCCAGAAAAGAGCAGGAGGAAAGAGACCGGAAAGTGCAGAAAGCGGTTCTGGAGATCCGTAAGCGCTTTGGAAGCAACGCCGTCGTCAGAGGGATGAACCTGGAGGAAGGCGCGACGGCGATTCAGAGAAACAGCCAGATCGGAGGACATAACGCGTGAAACAGCACAGCACAGGCACAAACAAAAGTCCTGACGACTACAGCGATATCATAGACCTTCCGCATCACACTTCCGCAAGACACCCGCGCATGGACGCCGAAATGAGAGCGGCCCAGTTCGCGCCCTTCGCGGCGCTGACCGGCTATGACGAGGTGATCGAGGAGACGGCGCTTCAGAGGCTGGCTGAGGTCATGGCAAGAGATCGGATGAAGGAATGATATGTATCACATCACACAAATAACGGATCTGGGGGATCCGCGCCTGGAGATATACACCCGCCTGTCGGAATCACAGCTCTATCACTGCAGAGAGCCCCATGAAGGCCTGTTTATAGCAGAGAGCCCTAAAGTCATCGAGCGCGCCTTAAACGCCGGATATGAGCCTGTATCGCTGCTTATAGACGAGCGGCAGACAGAAGGAGAGGGAGAGGCGTTCGATCTTTTGGCGAGGCTGCAAGGGAGGCGGGGAGATCCGATCCCCGTCTTCACGGCGCAGGAGTCGGAACTTAGAAAACTGACGGGATTTCCGCTCACGAGAGGCTGTCTGTGCGCGATGCAGCGAAAGCCCCTTCCCTCGGTGGAGGACACGGTCCGCGGAGCTTCGAGAATATGCGTGTTGGAAGAAGTGGTAAATCCGACCAATGTGGGGGCCATTTTCCGGTCTGCGGCGGCCCTTGGCATGGACGCGGTCCTTCTGACACACGGCTGCAGCGATCCGCTCTATCGAAGAGCTGTGCGGGTCAGCATGGGAACGGTCTTCCAGATCCCATGGACCTTTGTCGGAAACCGAAAGAACCCGGGCTGGCCTCATCCGGGCGTCGATAAGCTGAGAGAACTCGGCTTCAAGACGGCCGCCATGGCGCTGAGAAGCGACTCAGTCTCCATAACGGATGCGGATCTGAATGCGGAGAGCAGACTGGCGGTCATCCTGGGGACAGAGGGAGACGGACTTGCGGCGCAGACGATCGCGGACTGCGACTACACGGTCATGATCCCGATGTACCACGGCGTAGATTCACTGAATGTGGCGGCTGCGAGCGCAGTGGCGTTCTGGCAGCTGGGGCACAGGCGTACGGAAAAGGAGGAGAATCAATGAGCAATTTCAAAACCGATCAGATAACCGTGAATACGCAGAGCAGTATTCGAATTGAGAGTGCCGAGGGCACTGTGATCTATTTTGATCCGCTGGAAATCGAGGGAAATCCTCAGGACGCCGACCTGATCCTGGTCACGCATTCCCACTATGATCATTTTTCTCCGGCGGACATCGCCAAAATAAGGAAAGGTTCTACGAAACTGGTCGTCCCTTCAAGTATGAAAGGCGACATGGAAAAGAACGGGTTCGATCTTCGGGACTATCTCTGCATGGAAGAGGGAGATATGATCAGCGCGGCGGGAATCTACATTAAAGCGGTACCTGCCTACAACAAGCTCAAGCCTTTTCATCCCAGAAGGAATGGCTGGATCGGCTACGTACTGACCGTGGACGGCGCTAAGATCTATGTGGCGGGCGATACGGACGCGCTCAAGGAAAACACGTCTATTGAATGCGACATCGCCATGATTCCGATCGGAGGCACTTATACAATGAACGCCAGGGAAGCGGCGTCGTTTATCAATTCTCTTAAGCCGGCCATTGTCATCCCGACTCATTACGGGACCATTGTAGGGAAACCTGCGGATGTGGATGAATTTGCGGGCCGCGTTGATCCGGCGATCGAAGTGGTCAGGAAGCTGAGTTTTAATTAAAAGTGACAAAATATAGTCATACTAAAAGAGGCTGCCGCATTTCTGTGAACTGCTCCCCGTCAAGTAGACAATAAAAAAAACAAAATTTTCTGCCATCAGATTTTTGTCTGGTGGCAGTTTTTATGCTGCCGCCAGATATTGTTCGTATTTCTCTATCGGTGTCATAACACCC
>Ga0256404_1001948_pt1 | contig 47452 bp, 33 predicted proteins | sample RumenRJG_01DNA_FD_185990 | JGI IMG/M metagenome (GOLD analysis project Ga0256404, IMG submission 185990) | Bovine rumen microbial communities from Lethbridge, Alberta, Canada - RJG_01 | ecosystem: Host-associated > Mammals > Digestive system > Stomach > Rumen | place: Canada: Alberta | collected... | reverse complement strand
AGTGGAAGCGCCACTGACCGTCGAGCGACACAATTTCCTGGCATTGCTTCTCGAGCGAAGGCAGCTGCAACGTGGCATGGTAAGGCAGTTTGTTGATGCCTACCACTTGCGGATTTTCCCAATCGTGTGGTTGGGCCGGCAAATCCAGTGCAAAGGCTGTGACAACGGCAACTATTAAGAGTCTCATACTTTTGTGTATTATTGTCAATTTGCTTTAAGAATCATTTTGGACAAAGCCCTTGGGGCTATAGGAATAGCCCCTTGGGCGCCCAGCTAACCTAACTACTACTAACAAAACTCGTTTGGAAAAGCGGAATGTTTACTATAGTTTTTTGAATATTGTTCATTATTGGTTGGAAGTTGTTTTTTTGAAAAACTCCGTGATGGCATCCTTTCTCACGGCCTTCATTACAGCTGCTCCATCACCCACTGTCACGTCTTCAAAAAGGAAAGACAGAGATTCAGAAGAACCATTTTGAGAGTTCATAATCGATTCATAGTATGCAGAATAATCATGTGAGTGGCTGTCAACAGGCATATTTTGGAATGTTCCCAGATAGTAATTCTTCTCAAACAGGTTGTTCGTTGACTCGGTGAGATTGAAAGCCGATGGTTCAGGTGCAAAGAATAGGTTTTCCCTGATAGTAGTACTGTCAGCATAGCCTTCCCATGAGAGGGAAGCAATGGTGGTACGATCGACTTGCGAACCGGGTTTTCTTCCAATGTGCAAAATATTGTGCTCGATAAGCGTATTCTTGCAGGGACCGCCAATGTGAATGGTCGGAGAAAAATATTCATCCGTGTGTGTCTTCTGCTGTCGGACGGCATCATCTATACTCACATTATAGCGTACAATGCTTCCCAAGTTGCCGATGTTGTCGGCGGGATTGCTGTTTCCTGGGTTGCAAATCAGGATAAATCCTCCTTCGTTGTCGTGACTATAATTGTATTGAATGAGAGTGTTGGTGCAATTAAAATCGGAGTCGAACCCCTGGCCATCCCAAGGCGCTTTGTGGTCGGAGACTTCATTGAACTGAATGGTTGTGTTGTCACAACTCCAAGGCCAGATGCCAGCGGCAGCCTCGCCTAGTGGAAGCAGACGGCTGCAACGGCGCATGAGGTTGTATTCGACAAGGGCACTGTCACAGCCGATAGGCACAATTCCATCGCCAGGCACTTCCTCGATGAGATTACGGCGCACGATGGTATGAGTACTCAGGTGCCAGTCGCTGCGACTCCATGGTGCATTCCAGATGATGGCATTACGCTCACATCGGCGAATGGTACAATCTTCAATGGTAAGGCTGTCAAACAAGGAAATAAGGCTGTCCGTCTTCCAGAGGCTCTCTATCAATATGCCTGAGCCGCCGCCCGCTTTTTTCAAGAGACTGCCATTCACGTCGTGAATATCGAGTGCATGGAGGGTAATGCCTCGCGACCATCCATAGTCTTCGCTGACAACCTTCACGCCAGTGCGGTTGGGCATGCGACTGGATCCCGTATTTACCACATCCAAGTCCTGAAGGGTTAGGAAACTAGAATTGGCAATGCAGATGGTGTAGAGCGAATTGTCGGGTGCCGAGAAACATGGCTTGGATCCAGAGCCGTATGCTCCTACTACGATGCGATTGGCAGATGTTCCTTGGGCGCTGACGTTGAGTTGTCCGGTAAAATGGCTACCTCGACGGAAAAGCAGATTGTCGCCTGCTTGAAGACGGAGGCTATTGGCTTTTTCCAGGCTTTTCCATGCCGACTGAGGCGATGTGCCGTCATTTGAGTCATTGCCATGCTCCGAATCAATGTAGTAATTGATTCCTGTTTCAGCCAATTGAGATTGGCAACTGGTCAAACTTATACTAATGAACAGGGTAAAGAATAATATTGCCTTGACGTGTTTCATGTTTATATGTTTTTTATATGATACTTGCCGAAGTTTAATAGAACACTGCAAATGTATATATATAATGAATGTAACGCCCGTTGCAAACGTTCAAAGATGTAGAAAAATCAGCCATGAGTGATTTTTCTACGTATTTTGACCAATTATTCTACATTTAGGGTGGATAGAAAACTGCGAATACCAGTTTCCTCTTTGTTTTTTGAAGGTGATATGGTTGCTCCCCAGCTATCGCATAGGTAGTGAAAAGCAGTGCTATCAAGGATGAAAAGCAATGCTATCGAGGGTGAAAAGCAATGCTATCGAGGGTAAAAAGCAGTGCTCTGGAAGGGCAAAAGCAATGCGATGGAAGGACTGAAACTATGAAAGAAAAGAAATAAACAAATTCTATTTTACAGAGAACTTCTCCATGTATTCCATGGGCGACATACCAATCTCTTTCTTGAAAGTTGCTGTAAAGTAGCGGGGGTCGTTGTAGCCCACAGCATAAGCCACTTCCGAAATCTTCACACCGCGCTTTTCGTCCATGATTTGACAGGCAGCCTTCATACGGATATTGCTCACGAAAGCGGGAAAACTGAGTCCCGTCAGGGCTTTTAGCTTGCGGAAGGAGGTGGAACGGGTGGTATTCAGTTCACTGATGAACTGCTGTTGGTTGAAGTCGGGGTCGTCCAGATGGCGGTGCACGCAGTCGATGGCTCGCTTCAAGAAGTCTTCGTCGAGGCTGGTGTAGTTCATTTCCTGTCCCTCAAAGACGAGTTGCTTCTTAAAGTTCTTCGCCATTCGCTCGCGTGTGGCCAACAGGTTTCCAATGCGGGCATGCAGCACACTCAGGCTGAAGGGTTTGCCAATGAAACCGTCTGCACCAGCCTCGTAAGCCTCTACACGGTCTTCTTCCTGCTTCTTGGCCGTAAGCAGCACGACGGGAATATGGCTGGTCTCGAAGTCGCCCTTAATGCTTCGGCATAGGTCGATACCATCCATCACGGGCATCATGACATCGGTAACTACCAAATGGATTTCGTTCTGGCGTAAGCAAGCCAAGCCTTCCTGTCCGTTGTGGGCCAGGTAGACATTGTACTCCGACGATAGAATCTTCTCCATCAGTAAAAGTAGTTCCTCGTTGTCCTCCACCAATAGCACGTTGTATTTCTGTTTAGGGGACTGCGGTTGCTCAGTTGGTTCCTCTACATCCTCGACCAATGGCTCAGCATTTGTCAGACTTTGGGGTATTGTGAGCGAAGAACAGGTGTCGATTTCATCTGCCTGATAGAAGCGTTCCTCTATCGGCAGGCTGATGATGAATGTGGCACCATGGCCCAGTTCACTCTCTACGGTGATGGTTCCATGGTGCAACTGCACCAGGTCATGAACCAACGAGAGGCCAATGCCCGTGCCAATGGTATTGAACTGGCGGTGGCTTCCTTCATAGAAACGCTTGAACAAGTCTTTTTGAATTTCGTGTGAGATGCCAGGGCCATTGTCTTTTACCGTGAGCAGAACGAATCCTTCGCGTTCGGGATGGGATGCCAAAGTGACGTTTACGTTCTCGTCAGGCACACTATACTTGGCAGCATTCGACAGTAGGTTGTAGATGATCTTATCTAATTTGTCGGGATCGAAATAGGCCATCATGGGTTGTTGGGCGTTGTCGAAGCTGAAAGTCATGCCTTTTTGCTTCGTGAGTGGAAGGAAATTGTCGACGCAACGCTGGAGGAACAACGCAAGGTCACCGCGCGAAACCTTCAACTGCAGGTTGCCCGTCTCAGCCTTGCGGAATTCCAATATCTGCTGCAACAGACGTATCAGGCGGTTGATGTTGTTGGTCATTACCTTGTAGGTGTCCTTGTGGGTGGGGGCCTGCTGCTTGAGATTCTCTACAGAAGCCGAGATGATGGTAAGTGGAGTGAGTAGTTCGTGAGTGATGTTGGTGAAGAACTGCAACTTGGCGTGGTTCAATTCTTCACTTTTGGCCTGTTCCAGTTGGCGCATATCTAGTTCGTGGCGCAGGCGAATGCGGTTATGTACCATCTGATAGAGATAGTAGGCGGCACCCAATAGCAATAATAAGTATAAGGTATATGCCCACCAGGTTTCGTAGGGAGCGGGCTGTCGGCGAATGGTTAGCGTGGCTACCTGATCGCTCCACAGGCCGTTTTCGTCAGTGGTCTTCACTTCGAAGCGATAGGTGCCTTTCTCCAATTTATTGTAGAAGGCTGTATTGACACCTGCCGGGAGGTATACCCAGTCTTGGTCGACACCGGAGAGACGGTATGCATAGCGTATCTGAGAGGTGTTCTCGTAGTTCAGCGACGAGAAATGAATCTCGAGGTTTTGCTCGTCAGGCCGAATGGTCACCTTCTGTAGAGACTCACCCTTGCGGTCGGAATTGAAGAAAAGACTGGTGCCCATCACCTTCACGTCGGTAATCAAGGGGACGACGTGATGCAACAGATTCTCCATGTCTTGTGTAGGTTTTAGCGACACGAATCCTGGGATGCCTCCTATAAATAGCGTACCTTCGGCATCCTGATAGTAAGAATGGGGCTGGAATAAGGCAAAATGGATGTTCTCGGTGCTAGCGTTGAACGTGCGGAAGGCTCCGCTGCGGGGATTGAATTCCTTTAGTTCCTGACTGGTCAGAATCCAGATGTGGTCGTAGTGGCCTGCTACTACGTCGTTGATCTTGTTGCCTTTCAAACCGCATGTTTCGCTAAAGTCATGGAAATGGTCGGCCTTCGCGTCATACGACAGAATTTCGCCCTTGTCGGTGGCCATCCAGAGAATGCCGTCGGAAGTGGCTGTGAGGGAGACAAAATCGGTGCGCTGCCCGTGGCGGGTTATGTTGCCGTCAGCACCTATTTGCAACAGCCCGCCATTATCTTGTATACCCCAGATACTGCCGTCGGCCAGTTGCAGCATATGAGTGACATTGCCGCAGCTGGCATTGGCAATCGTCAACTTCTTGCTAGTTGTGTCATAGCGATAGAGTCCAATGTTTGTTGCAATCCATAGATGCCTGCCCCGGTCTTCAAACAGGTAGAAGACGTATCCAGGGTTGCCAGAAACCGAGGAGAGTTCTATCTCTTCGCAAATCGACATCTCCATGTTGTGCTGTGTAAGCCCTACCACCTTTGTAGTGTATTCGCCTGCCACCCACACTTCGTCCTTGTTGGGTGACTTTAATAAAGTGGAAATAACGAGGAAAGGTTCTTCCTTCACCTTCTCGAAATCCGTGAAGATTCGTATCTGCTCTTTTACGGCATCATACAGGCAAAGACCTATGCGCCTTTGGAACATCCAGAACACGTTTTTGTCGTCCTTGCATAGGCGCTCAATGGTGGGTTTCCACTTGATGCGTTCCTCTAAAGTTCCGATGGTGTAAGATCGTACATTTTCCTCACCGAAAGTGATGAAGAAGTTATTGTCGTCTCTCGCTGTTACCCACAGATTGCCCTTCCGGTCCTTGATGATGTCGCATAGGGCTTTATTACGTTGGGGTAAAAAGGCCGAAGTGTCTATTTGCTCCAACGTGCCGTCTGCAGAAATGCGGAATACGAACAGGTCGCTCCATGAAGTGATCCAAAGGTAGTTGAAGGTGTCGTCCTGCACGATGCTCATGGCTGTTCTCGCAGTCAGGCCGCTAACAGTAGTGGGAAGTTTCTGTCCTATGTAGCGTTGGCTTTTATCTTTGTTTGTCGGATCCAAACGTATGATGGAATGCTCCCATGAAGCCAACCAGTAGTATCCGTGTTTCTTATCTTGTACGATACCGCTGATACGGTCGGCGTAGGGATAGAATAGGCTGAACTTGCCCGTCTTCTCGCTCCATCGGTAGAGGCCTTTGCCAGATAGTGAGAGCAGAAGTTGCCCTTGTAGGTCTTCATATAGTACGAACTCTTTGCCGGCACCCGGAATACACTCTAACGGGTAGCGAGTCAGTTTTCCATTTCTCTCGACCCTGAAGAGTATGCGCGTACTGCTAACCCAGGCCGTTCCGTCAGAAGCCATGAGTATGTTGTCCACATATCTCTCTTTCATATCTTCATTATTGAAGGCCATTATGCGATAGGTCTGCTTGTCCAGTATGTATAAACCTCTGTTAGTGCCTATCCATATGCGGTTAGCCACACTGTCCTCGGCCAGGCTGGTGATGTTGTTGCTCTTCAGCGCCATCCCCACGTTCAGGAAGTCGTTCCTAAAGGTTTGCACACTGTAACCGTCGTCACGGCACAGTCCGTCCTGTGTGCCATACCAAATGTATCCTTGGCTGTCTTGGAAAAAGGTATTAATAATGTGTGTCGGGAGCTGGTTGATGTGTGGTAGTCCGTGCACTTGAATCTTCTTAGCAGAAAGACACACCATTTGAATGAGGAATACTAGCAGTAATCCAAATCGAATAAATCCAAATGAGATACTTTTCTTAGACATCATGATTCTTTTTGAACAATAGCAATGATCGCTCTATGAATTTTCATGGAAGGGATAACCATTTAAATGGAACATACAAAATTACTAATTCTTTTTTGTATTCCACTTTTCATAACTGAGATTTAACATATTTAATCATTTGAGGAACAAACATTCAGGTTGCTGTTACCATGTATAGAGACCAATCTTGTTTTTCGTAATGAAGGAATGTTCAAATACTTCATGAAGGCAATAACTGTGAGCTTACGTATAACTGTCAGGAAGACAGCGAGGAAAAATGTAAGGATAGACTTGTGGAGCAAATGTGGAGCAAACAGGGGGTTGTTGTAAAATGAAAAATCTCGCAAGTGCCTTAATATCAGCTGCTTGCGAGATTTTGAATTGTTTTGAAAGGTACCCAGAGCCGGGATCGAACCGGCACGCCTTGCGGCATTGGTGTTTGAGACCAACGCGTCTACCAATTCCGCCATCTGGGCATCAAACAGAGTGCTTGCCTCGCTGTTTTTGAGGTTTGCGGTTGCAAAGGTACGTGTTTTTTCTGAATCGTACAAACTTTTTCCACAAAAAATGCAAGTACTCTTGCATGATAAGGTCACTTGGAGACCTCGTGGGAAGAATTATTGGGCCGATGAACAGTTCGTCCATCGGCCCAAATGTAGTGATTAGTTCTCGTCGCTCCAGACACTGTAACTGCGAGCGCCAAACTCGCCGTCGTACTCATCGTCAGTAGGTGTGACGCGATAGTTCTACAACTGAAGAGTTACTGATTTTTGACCTATAGCTCATTTTGCAGGATGGAACAGCCCTGAAAGGTCGATTTCTACAGGTGTTCTGAGAGTTTCAAACGTTTCAGGACACATTTCGACGTTTGAAAATGCTCAATAGCTCATTTTGCAGGATGCGAGTGTCCTGAATGTCCGATTACAGCTAACTTTGCAGGCATTTCAAAAGCCCAAATGCGAAGTTAGTATGAACAAAATGAGCCATACGCCTGATTTTTCTTCATATGGCAAATTATTTCAATAAAAATGTAATAAAGATTTTGCAGTTACGTTTTATTTATGTAATTTAGCCGAAAAATACTGACCTAGATAAGCATGAACACAGGAAATAAAGATTTTTGCGTCATCTTGGCTGGTGGCAAAGGTCGTCGCCTTTGGCCCGTCAGCCGTGAGGAATACCCCAAGCAGTTTATTGATTTCTTTGGTACGGGCCGCACACAGCTGCAGCAAACCTACGATCGGTTTGCCCGAATCATCCCAAGAGAAAACATATACGTCAACACCAATCAGGACTACGCTCACCTGGTGCGCGAGCAGTTGCCCGACCTTCCGGAGCACAATCTCATGTCGGAGCCCATCCACCGCAATACGGCACCGAGCGTGGCGTGGGCTTGTCACCGTGTGTTGCGCGAGTGCGAAGATGCCAATCTCATCGTGTCGCCATCCGATATGGACGTGCACAACGAGGAAGCCTTCCAGGAGAACATCCGCAAGGGACTCGAGTTCGTCGGCCATAACGATGGACTGTTGACGATGGGTGTGAAACCTACGCGCCCCGAACCTGGCTATGGCTATGTGCAGATAGGTGACCAGGTGGGTGACCGACTCTTCCGTGTAAAATCGTTCACCGAGAAACCCGACCGCGAATTCGCTAAGCTGTTTATCCAAAGTGGCGAGTTCTATTGGAATACCGGCCTCTTCCTCTCACGTGCGAAGTATCTGCAGAAGACCTTCATGGAACTGTTGCCGTCGGTGTTCCGCCGTCTCGACTCGCTGAATCCCAATTCAACGGTGGAGGAAGAAGACGAGTTTGTGCGCCACAACTTCCCCATCTATCCCAATCTCAGCATCGACCATAGCATCCTCGAGCGTTCCGAGCAGGTGTTTGTGATGATGTGCGACTTCGGCTGGGCCGATGTTGGTACGTGGCACAGCATCTACGAGGCAGAGCAGAAGAGCGAAGATGACAATGTGGTTATCACGAGCGACGTCATCCTTGAAGACAGCCGTAACAACATCATCAAGTTGCCTGAGGGGCGGCTGGCTGTCATCAACGGTCTCGATGGCTACATCGTAGCCGAGAAGGACAACGTGCTACTCATCTGCAAGAAGGAAGACTCCTCGGCGCTGGTGCGAAAGTATGTCAACGAGGTAAGGTTGAAGAAAGGCGATAAATATATCTGATGAAAATCATCGGTAAATGGAAAATTATCTGTAACTTTGCAGCGCAAGCGTGAAGTTGCAGATTTTGTTTGCATGAAATAACAATACAATATACCCTTATGATGAAAATAACTGACAAGATTTTCTATGTGGGCGTCAACGATCGCCAGAAAGCCCTCTTCGAGGGACTGTGGCCGCTGCCCAACGGAGTGAGCTATAACTCGTACCTCATCGACGATGAGAAGGTGTGCCTAGTGGATACGGTGGAGGTGGACTTCTTCACGCAGTATCTGGAGAATATTCGTGAGGTCATCGGCGAACGACCCGTCGACTACCTCGTCATCAACCACATGGAGCCCGACCACAGCGGTTCCATCGCCCTCATTCGCAAGTACTACCCGCAGGTGAAGGTCATCGGCAACAAGAAGACGTTCCAGATGATGGCTGGCTTCTATGGTGAAGGCAGCGCGGAGGATGTGGAAGTGAAGAACGGCGATAGTCTCTCGCTGGGCGCTCTCACGCTGAACTTCGTGATGACCCCGATGGTGCATTGGCCGGAGACGATGATGACGCTGGCAGCCCCCCTTTCGTCCCCCGAGGGGGACACGAATGCCCTAACGGGGGCGGCTGGGGAGACAGTGCTCTTCTCCGGTGATGCCTTTGGCTGCTTCGGAGCCTTGAATGGCGGAGTTATCGACTCGCAGATCAACTGCGACACGTTCTGGTTGGAGATGGTGCGCTACTACTCGAACATTGTTGGTAAGTATGGTACACCCGTGCAGAACGCGCTGAAGAAGCTCGCCGGTGTGCAGCTCGACTACATCTGCTCCACGCACGGCCCTGTGTGGCATGAATATATAAATAAGGTGGTTGGCATCTACGACCGTCTGTCGCGCTATGAGACAGAGCCCGGCCTCGTCATCTGTTACGGTACGATGTATGGCAACACCGAGCGCATGGCCGAGCATATAGCCCGTGCTGCCAGCGATGCCGGCGTGAAAAACATCGTGGTTTACAACGTCTCGAAGACCCACCACTCCTACATCCTGCGCGACATCTTCCGCTATCGTGGACTCATCGTCGGCGCTCCCACCTACAACACCGGCCTCTATCACGAGATGGAAGTGCTGCTCTCGGAGATTGCCGGCAAGGACATCAAGGGCAATCACCTGCTCGGATGGTTCGGTTCTCACGGCTGGGCATCGAAGGCCGTCGGCGAGATTCGTCGCTGGAACGATGAACACCTGCACTTCGAAGCCGTCGGTGAGCCCGTCGACATGAAGCAGGCTCTCACGCCAGAGACGCGCCAGCAATGCGAGGCGCTTGGACGTGCGATGGCTGAGAGGCTGAAGGAGTAGGTAAGCTGTTTGCCAAAGAGTAATTAATACTTGTTGCCGCAAATTACGAGTCATCCTCATTCTATTTGTTGTAGGGACGGGCTTTATTGCCCGTCAGCAAGGAGAACGCAAATTGCTGACGGGCAATAAAGCCCGTCCCTACTGTGTGCGAGATGAATATGGAATCGGCAAGTATATAGTTCTCCCATTCTTTTACTCCCCCAACAAGTAATTCCAAATCTTTTTTCGTTCTGCACGCAATATACTTTTGTGCTACAAGAGACATGCTTTTGAACTGCAAAAGTAATGCTTTTGTAAGGCAATAGCATTTCTTTCTATTTGCTATTGCATTGAGGTGGTTTTGTAAATTAACTGATTTTGTGCAGTAAATTAACTTAATTTGTGCAGTAAATTAACTTAATTTACTCAGTAAAATAACTTAATTTACTTTATAAATTAACTTAATTTGCATCACAAATTAACTTAATTTACTGAACGGGAGTAATGAGATAGGGATTTAAGAGCAATGCGATTGCGGTTTAAGAGCAATGCTATTGTGGTTTAAATGCAATGTGGTTGAGATTTAAAGACAATGCGATAGGGTAGAGGAAGTAATGCTTTTGAACTTGTACTGTTCACAAAGAGGGTAGAGGGGTAGATTGGTCAAGATGCGACTATTCATACAATAAAATGATGGATTGATACAATTTGCGTGTCTGGGGCTTGTCTTTATGGAGAAGAAGAGTTATCTTTGCACACGAAACATGAAGCCAAACGGAACAAAAAAAAGAAAATGAGATAATAAAAAAGATAATGTGATGAAAAAAGTATTAGAAATCCTTCGCCGACTCTTGCGCTGTCCGCTGGAGTTTCCCGTAGAGGCCTTGATGGGCCTGTCGTTCTTCTTGATAGCCGCGTATAACACCTATCACGGCTTTGGGCACGTTCCCATTAAGTACTTCGATGAAGAAATCTTGTTGTTCTTCGTGCCTTTATTCGTGCTGACGTTCTACATGCACAAGCTGAACAAGTGGGCTTACGTCGCCTCGTTCTTCATCTTCCTGTTTCTGATGCCGTTGTCGCTGGAGCCATTCATCACTTCGTTAGCATTCCCCTTTACCTACGTGCTGGCGGCGCTGCTGCTCATCGTGGGTACCCGTCGGCTGACCGACCGGCCCTTCGGAGCACATCTGCTGCACGTGGTCACACAACTGGCGTTCGGTGTGTTGGTGACGGGAATCCTCAATCTGGCCATTCTTGCGATTACGTGGTCGTTCTTCTACATCTTCGGAATCAAGGAGCCCCACAACTTCTACTCGTATATCTATGCGTTCCTGTGGTTTTTCGTTGCACCGCTCGTGTGTGTGTCGTTTATCAGCCGTGATGAATACGAAGAGGGCGAGACACCGAAAATCCTGCAGATCATCATCAACTTCATCCTTACGCCGGCCATCATAATCTATGCCGTCATCCTCTATGCCTACACGCTGAAGATACTCTTCACGTGGGATTTGCCGAAAGGCGGTGTAGCGTGGATGGTGATGGGATTCATCGTTGTGGCGTTGGCGGGACATCTGGCGCAGTATATCCTGCCCCGCCGCCACTACGACTGTTTCTACCGCAATTTCACGTGGATAGCCCTGCCGCCGCTGGTGCTCTATTGGGTGGGCACGCTCTATCGCATTCGTCACTATAGCTTTACCGAGAGTCGCGTCTATTTGCTGGTGGCTGGCGTGCTGATGACACTCTTCGTTCTGATGCTGTTGTGGAAGGCTCAGCGCCGCTATCAGCTCATGACGCTACTCGCGATGCTGGCCGTTGTCGTGTTCACTTACATCCCCGGCATCTCGGCCAGGAGTATCGGCTTGGCCTGTCAGCAGTCGCGAATGGAGAAAATCATCGAGCGTCTGCAGATGAAGGACCCTGCCACAGGGAAATTCTTCAAAGTGTTTGATGTGGAGAAGATTCGCAAGGACAGTCTGCTTTGTGCCGAATACAGCGAAGCCGTCGATGTCATAGAATATGTCCGCGGCGGCGTGGGAAGGGAGAAGTTCGATTCCATTCACGGCAAGCTGAAACTCTCTGCTTACGATGTGGTGTTCAAATCGCCTACAATTGTTCCGACACTCACTCTCACTTACTCTGCCGACGACCTGCCACAGCCCATCGACCTCGGCGACTACAATCAGAGCTACCATCAGAATGCTTTCGATGGAACGACCGAGACCGTTGATGGCGACCTTGTGTTTAAGTTGAAGAAAGACAACACGTCGGAGACGGTGCTCGTCTACAACGTCAGCCGAACGATGCGCGAGAATCCGCAAATGCAGGAGAATCCGGAACAGCTGCTGGTTTATCGCAACGACTCGCTGCTGGTTGTGATTCCCGATTTGCAACTCACCGACAATGGGAAGGATGTCAGCAGCGTCGGAACGTATTATTTGAGGGTGTTCGGGAAGAAGAGGTAAGAGGGGATATGTAAGAAAGCGGGGTGCGCCAACCGAATGGCACACCCCGCTGATTGTTTTCAAGCAGGAGGATTACTTCAGCTTGTCATAGCCGTACTTGCTGTCCTCGCCAAGCTCTTCCTCGATGCGGATGAGCTGGTTGTACTTAGCCATACGGTCGGTGCGGCTGAGCGAACCCGTCTTGATCTGACCAGAGTTGGTAGCCACGGCGATGTCAGCAATCGTGGTGTCCTCGGTCTCACCCGAACGGTGCGAAGTGACGGTGGTGTAGCCGTGACGGTGAGCCATCTCGATGGCCTCGAGGGTCTCGGTGAGCGAACCAATCTGGTTCACCTTGATGAGGATAGAGTTGGCAGCACCCATCTTGATGCCCTTCTCCAGGAACTTGGTGTTCGTGACGAAGAGGTCGTCGCCAACGAGCTGGCAGCGGTCGCCGATGCGAGCGGTGAGCTTCACCCAGTTGTCCCAGTCGTTCTCGTCGAGACCGTCCTCGATGGAGTCGATAGGATACTTCGTGATGAGCTGCTCCAGATAGTCGATCTGCTCCTCGGCAGAGAGCTTCTTGCCGTTGGGATCCTTCTTGGCACCGTTCTTCAGTTGACGATAGTCGTAGAACCACTCGCCGTTCTCCTGAACTGCAAACTCAGAGGCTGCGCAGTCCATAGCGATCTTCACGTCCTTGCCCGGCTCGTAGCCAGCCTTCTTGATAGCCTCAACGATGGTGTCGAGAGCGTCCTCGATGCCGTCGAAGTTAGGAGCGTAACCACCCTCATCGCCTACAGCTGTGGAGAGGCCGCGGGCCTTCAGCAGCTTGGCGAGGTTGTGGAACACCTCAGCACCCATGCGGATAGCTTCCTTCTCGCAGCAAGCGCCAACCGGACGAATCATGAACTCCTGGAAGGCGATGGGAGCTGCTGAGTGAGCACCACCGTTCACGATGTTCATCATGGGAACGGGCAGTGTGTAAGCGTTGCAGCCACCGATGTAGCGATACAGAGGAATGTTCAGGGCCTTGGCAGCAGCCTGAGCGCAAGCCAGCGACACGCCGAGGATGGCATTGGCACCGAGCTTCGACTTCGTGGGCGTGCCGTCGAGGGCAAGCATCTTGTGGTCAAGAGCGCGCTGCTGGAACACGCAGTCACCCTTCAGGGCGGGAGCGATGACGGTGTTGACATTCTCAACGGCCTTCAAAACGCCCTTACCAAGATAGCGACCCTTGTCACCATCGCGGAGCTCGAGGGCTTCGTTCTCGCCTGTTGATGCGCCAGAGGGAACGGCAGCGCGTCCCATCACACCATTTTCCAACGTCACTTCTACCTCTACGGTAGGATTACCTCTTGAGTCGAGGATTTCTCTTGCATGAATTTTTTCAATTTTCATAATGTGTAAAATATTAAGAATGAAATAATGATACGTTCATCTGGCTGGAAAACAGATTCCAGCTTTATCGACTGCAAAGTTACACATTTTTTACCGAACATAAGACAATGAACATTGAAAAAACCTAAAAATATGCATTCTTTATGACTGGTTTACGCTACTTTTTTCGTTTTTTCGCTCTAAAAACTTGTTTGTTTGAAAAATATTGTCTATCTTTGCCGCCGTAAAGAAGAAAACGCAGACGAAGATTTAGGATAATCGAAGGCTTTAGAAGGTAAAAGATTCCGACACGTGGAATGTCGGGATTTTCTTTTTTTTGCTGTCTGCGCGGAGATCGTGAGATAATAACAAAAAAACCTTTGAACATTGAACGCGCCCCGAGGCGCATTTAAACTTTTAACGATATCATATGGCTTACATGTCAAAAGAAGGCTACGATAAACTTGTGGCCGAATTGAAGCGTCTGGAAGGCGTAGAGCGCCCGAAGGCATCGGCAGCGATTGCCGAGGCCCGCGACAAGGGTGACTTGAGTGAGAATTCGGAATATGAGGCTGCCAAGGAGGCTCAGGCTCATCTGGAAGATAAGATTAATCAGCTGAAGCGCACCATCGCCAGTGCAAAGATTGTCGACACATCGCGTCTGAGCTCTGACGCTGTGCAGATCCTTTCGAAGGTGGAGCTGACGAATCTGGCGACGAATCAGAAGATGCAGTACACCATCGTGAGTGAGCAGGAGGCCAATCTGCGCGAGGGTAAGATTTCAATCACCACGCCCATTGCACAGGGTCTGCTGAATAAAAAGGTGGGCGACGTGGCTGAGATCAAAGTGCCGCGCGGCACCATTCAGCTCCGCATCGAGAGCATCAGCATTTAGGAAGCCCCTACTCCCAACCCTCCTCAGAGGGAAGGGGGAACTCTAAACCCTCAACTCTCCGCTCGACCCGCAGGGGCGCTTTTGTAGCGAAGCGGAGAAAGAACTCTAAACTACTAAGTATGAGTATTTTCAGTAAGATTGCTGCTGGTGAGATTCCCAGCTACAAGTGTGCCGAGAGCGAGAAGTTCTATGCTTTTCTCGACATCAATCCGTTGGTGAAGGGTCACACGTTGGTCATTCCCCGCGAGTGCACCGATTATTTCTTCGACCTCGACGATGAGACGCTGGCCGAGTATCAGCTGTTTGCAAAGCGCGTGGCCGTAGCCATCAAGAAGGCATTCCCCTGCAAGAAAGTGGCTCAGGTGGTGCTGGGACTTGAAGTTCCCCACGCACACATCCACCTCATCCCGATGCAGACTGAGGCCGATGCCGACTTCCGTCGCGAGAAGCTGCAGCTCACTCCCGAGGAGTTTGCCGAGATCGCCGCGAAAATCAACGCCGCGTTTGAATAAAACATCGGTAGAGATTCAAGACAACTAAGACAACAGCGAGACAACAAGAAGTGAAAGGTTGTTTCGGGTTGTCTTAGTTGTTTTTTTTTGTTTTCTTAAAGCCCGCATTGCGGATAGCCTTACATGGGGCAAACATCTCATGCCCCTTACTTCCCCAGCAACATTCTACGGGCAAACTCCCAGATGACGATGCCGGCAGTAACGGAGACATTCATGGAGTGTTTCGTGCCGAACTGCGGAATCTCCAGGCAGTCGTCGCACGCATCGACCACGCTTTGGTGAACGCCCTTCACCTCGTTGCCAAGGACGAGACCCACCCCCCTGCCCCTCCCTATATGGAGGGGAGTAGATAGTTTTTTCGCTTTATCCTGCAAAGGCATATCACTCCCCTCCATACAGGGAGGGGCAGGGGGGAGGGTCTTCAAGTCTTGCAGCTTCGTACTCCCTTCCGCCTGCTCAACGGCATAGGTGTAGTAGCCGCGCTGCTTCAGCTCCTCGACGGCCTCGTCGGCAGTCTTGAAGTAGCGCCAGCTGATGGAGTCCTCGGCTCCGAGTGCTGTCTTGTGAATCTCTACATGCGGGGGTGTGGCGGTGATACCACAGAGATAGACCGCCTCCACGCGGAAGGCATCGCACGTGCGGAACACCGACCCAACGTTGTAGAGCGACCGCACGTCGTCGAGCACCACCACGAGTGGCATCTTCTCGGCCTCGTGGAACTCCTCCACCGAGAGGCGGTTCATTTCAAGGATACTCAGTTTGCGCATATCATTGTTCTCTTTATCTCATAGCAATGGCGTAGGCACGAATCTGGCGCACCATCGCCAACAGGCCGTTGGAGCGGGTGGGGGAGAGGTGTTCGCGCAGGCCGATGCGCTCAATGAAGTAGAGGTCGGCATCGAGAATCTCCTGTGGCGTATGGTCGTTGAGCACCCGTAGCAGCAAGGCCACGATGCCTTTCACGATGAGTGCATCGCTATCAGCCTGCAGATGCATCACGTTGGTATCCCCTTCAGTTGCAGGCACCAGGTCGCATTGCACCCACACACGGCTCTGACAGCCGTCTATAAGGTTCTGCTCCGTCTTATACTGTTCGGGCAGCGGCTCCAGGTCGTTACCTAAGTCGATGAGCATCTGATACTTATCCATCCAGTCGTCGAAGCCCTCGAACTCCTCGATAATCTCGTCTTGAATTTCGTTGATAGTCATAATATATTCTGATTGAGTGCGCAAAATTACAACAAAAAACAGAAAAAATTCTCATTCTTGTGTAGTTTTTTGTTACCTTTGTGCGTCTAAAGGGTAAAAATCTCTAATTCAACAAGACGACAATGACACAACTTGAACAGCAATTCACAAAAACCGTCACGGAACACAAGAGCACCATCTACACCGTGTGCTACATGTTCTCGCAGGATGCTGACGAGGTGAACGACCTCTTCCAGGAAGTACTAGTGAACCTGTGGAAAGGCTTCGAAAGCTTCGAAGAGCGCAGCGACATCCGCACTTGGATCTACCGTGTGGCGCTGAACACCTGCATCTCCCTCGACCGGAAGAAGCGTCGGCAGGCCACCGCTCGCCTCTCTATGGACATCAACCTCTTTGAAGACCGCGACGAGGACACGCGCCAGGTGGACCTGCTCCATAAGCGCATCGCCCAGTTGCAACCTTTCGACCGCGCCATCGTTCTGCTCTGGCTCGAGAACCTGCCCTACGACGAGATCGGTCAGATTGTTGGCATCTCGGCTAAGAATGTCGGCGTACGCCTGTACAGAATCAGAGAGCAACTGAAACAAAGTAACAAGGTAACAAAGTAACAAGGTAACAAGTAAAAATTATGGAAACAATGAATGATTTCGAACTCAACAGCATGCGCCAGCAAATGGAAACCCTGAAGAAGAAGCTGAGCGCTCAGGAAATAGTGAACGACCGCCTCATCCGCCGCTCCATGCGCGACACCGCCGGCAGCATCAGCCGCCGCTACTGGATTCTCATGGCCGTCGCCGTGCTCATGGTGCCCTATGGCTACTGGGCCTTCGTCATGCTTGCCGGCTACTCCGTGGCTTTCTGGATTGCCACCAGCGTGTTTATGCTCGTCTGCGCTGGCGCCACATTCTACAACAGCAGCGCCGTGCGCAATAGCAACATCATGAACAACGACCTGCTGGAAGTGCGCCGCCGCATGGCCCGCGCCAAGAAGTTTGAGAACCAGTGGCTGCTCGTCAGCATCCCGCTGCTGCTCGTCTGGCTCGGATGGTTCTTCTACGAGGGCTACCGGCAGGGCGGCTACGAGGGCCAGGGACTCATCTATGCCGGCATCGTAGGCGGCGCCATCGGTGCCATCATCGGCTTCCGCCTGCACTTCAAGACGCAGCGCCAGTATCAGGAGATTCTCGACCAGATAGAAGACCTGGAAGACGCCCGCTGACGCCGAAACGTGCCCGCCAAGGCGAAAAGCACTCGTCACGGAATAAAAAAAACGGGCTGCAAGCGTTGTTATTCGGGAAAAAATCGTAAATTTGCCCCATGTTATTTTAATTTTGGGTATTATGAAGAATAGATTTATGATTTTCGCTGCTTCGGCAGCACTCTCCGTCAGCATGCTGACAAGTTGCGCAACCATCAACAGCGGTGCCGCTCTGGCAGAAAAGGCTCCCATCGGCCAGAAGGTGGGTGAGGCCACATCGACCTACATCCTCGGCCTCTGGTCGTCGAAAGGAGAGCAGAACAACATCAAGCAGGCCGCAGAAAATGGTGGCATTCAGAAGGTGACACAAGTGGAGTACATCGACCAAGCTGTGCTCGGCGGTCTCTTCATCAAGCACACCACCCGCGTCTACGGCGAGTAGGCACCTACTGCTGCACAAAATTCATCCTGCGCTTTCTCCGCCCCCTCCAAGGCAGGTGGAGAAAGCGACTTGTTTCTTTACTGGCGGCACTCCTCGCAAGTGATTAGCACACATCATTCCACCTCTTAAAAATATAGCATGAAAAAATTACTATCGCTCTGCCTCATGCTGGCTGTTGCCTTGGTGACAATGGCGCAGGGGAAGCTGACCCCTCAGGCACAAATCAGCATCTCGAAACAAATGACCCACACACACCGCGGCGGCCAGCAGCTGGCTCCCGAAAAGGGTGGAAAGAAGGTGACGCTCGTGGTGAAGGTTTCACCCGAGAATGCCGCCGAGACCTTCCGGCAGATGAAGGCCGCTGGTGCCGTGGTGCGCACGAAGCTGGGCCAGCAGGCCACGGTGAGCATCTCTGCCGACAGCGTGCCCGCGCTGCAGCGCATCAAGGGCGTGCTGCGCATCGACTCGGGCCACAAAGGCCACCTGAAGACCGACAAGGCCCGCCAGGCCACGGGCGTCAGCCTGCTGAACGGCCCCACGCTGCCCGACGGTGCCACACTCTACTCGGGCAAGGGCGTGAACATCTGCCTCATCGACGCCGGCATCGACTTCCAGCACCCGGCCTTCAAGGACAGCCAGGGCCGCAGCCGCATCAAGTGCGTCTACCTGAACAACAGCGACGAGGGCCGCAAGTTCAGCGTGAGCGACCCCGAGGCGGGCGACTACACCTTTCCCGGCTCGGTGTTCGACACGCCGGAGCTCATAGCCAGCCTAACCACCGACATGAGCGGTGAATACCACGGCACCCACACCTCAGCCATTGCCGCAGGCACCCTCTCGTCGCAGGGCTTTGGCGGTATGGCACCCGATGCCGACCTGGTGCTCATTCCCGCAGGATACTTCGACGAGGACCTCTATGACGATGAAGAAGACGCCATCGAGGAAGCCCTCGCCTTTGCCGTGGCCTATGCCAACCAGAGCGACCAGCCCACCGTGCTGAGCGCCAGCCTGAACAGCCACGCCGGAGCCCACGACGGCACGAGCAGCGTCACACACGCCATCGAGGCTGCCGCCGAGCACATCATCCCCGTGTTCTCGGTAGGCAACGAGGGCGGCTACCCCGTGCACCTCTACCAGAAGTTCACGTCGTCAAAGAAGTCGGCCAAGACGCTGATGCTCGGCGTTTTGGATGATGAGACCGGAAAGCACGAACTCCAGCTTTCCTCCGACGTGACGGGCATGACCCGCGCTGGCAACCAAGTGAGCGTGAAGCTCGCGCTGAGGTCGGTATCGTCGATGGGGTCGTTCAAGACCGTGTGGCAGTCTGACCCCGTGACGGCCACGCTGGGCGGCGAGATGGAGTATCTGGAGGTGTCGGGCAGCAGCGATGCCACGCTGGGCAAATATTTCGACGGCAACATCGCCATGGCTGCTGCCGACAACGGCGACGGCCGACTTTCGGTGAGTGTCGTGGCTGAAGGCGGCGTCGACCCGAAGGGCAGCATCGAGTTATACCTGTTCGAACTCACCATCAGCGGTGACGACGGCACCGAGATTGACCTCTGGGACGACGTGGCAGGGTTTGCCGGCAAGAACTACCTCGGCCTGCCCAGCTATGTAGATGGCGACAGCGACATCTCGGGCGGCGACTGGACGTCGACAGAACGCGTCGTCAGCGTGGGAGCCTACTGCACCAACACGCTGCAGCGCGACTACGACGGAACCATCACCGACACCTCAATGCCTGAGGACGAAGACGAGGAACCATTTGTGCTCAACGACATTGCCTGGTTCTCCAGCTACGGCGAGTCGTTCAACGGCGTCGTGCAGCCCACGGTCTGCGCGCCCGGCGTCAACATCGTGTCGGCCATGAGCCAGTATGCCTTCAGCGACGATGCCGACGAGAGCATGCTCTGGCAGGGTGGCGCCTACACCGCCGAGAGCGGCACGTCGATGGCCTGCCCCGTGGTGGCCGGCATCGTGGCGCTGTGGCTTGAGGCCGATCCCACGCTGACGCTCGACGACGTGAAGGACGTGATGGCCAACTCGTCGGACTACGACGACTTCACATCCGGCAAACCCATTCGCTGGGGCTACGGCAAAATCAACGCCAAGCGCGGCATCGACTACATCAACAAGCGCATCAGCGGCATCGCCGACACTCCTGCAACCGGCAGCCAGGACCGTGACGCCATCTACGACCTGAGCGGACGCAGAGTCTCTGTGGCATCTGCGCTCCCCAAGGGCATCTATCTGCACAACGGCCGCAAGTTTGTGGTGAAGTAAGCTTAACCCCAGCGGGGGGCAACAAGTATATAGCTGACAAAAAAGAAAAATGAGTGAAATTGCCCGGGCAATTTCACTCATTTTGTTTATCACGCCAAATCTTTTTCCTTAACAATCTTGAAGAGCTTGTCGTTGGGCCGCACCTTCTCGGGCACGCGTATGGCGGCGAGCTGGTGCTGCTGGGCAACATCGGTGGGGTTGCCGTCGTTGTCGTGAATCTCGCTGACATCGACCCACAATGCGCCTGTGGTAGGACCGGAGATGAACAGGCGGTCGCCCACTTGGAAGGTCGAAGCATCGACGCTCACCTCAGCTACGCCGATGCGAGAGAAGTATTTCGTGACGCGGCCCACGAGTTGCTTGCGCTCGGTGGCACACGAGCCGTACGACTTATTCCATTCGCCCAGCCGTTGTCCTTGGTAGTAGCCGTCCCAGAATCCGCGGTTGAAGACGGTAGCAAGCCGCTCGTCCCATTCATCCTTGCGAGCCTCGGTGAAGTTTTTCGCTTCCGCTCCATCTTCTCCTGATGGTGTTTCTGCATCAGCAACTACCGCCTCGATGGCCTCTTTGTAGCATTTCACGACCGTGTAGACGTATTCCGGTCCGCGTGCTCGACCTTCTATTTTAAACACACGCACGCCCGCGCGCATCAGCTTGTCGATGAAGCGGATGGTCTTCAGGTCCTTCGGACTCATCAGGTATTTGTTGTCTACTTCTATCTCGTTGCCCGTCTCGGCATCGGTGAGGATGTAGCTACGGCGGCATATCTGGATGCACTCGCCGCGGTTGGCCGAGCGGTTGGCATCGTGCAGGCTCATGTAGCACTTGCCCGACACCGCCATGCACAACGCTCCATGGCAGAACATTTCGATCCTGACCAGTTCGCCGCGCGGACCGCGTATCTGCTGCTCCACAATCTGCCGGTGAATCTCAGCCACCTGGTCGAGGTTCAACTCGCGTGCCAGCACCACCACATCGGCAAACTGCGCATAGAACTTCAGCGCCTCTACGTTCGAGATGTTCAGCTGCGTCGAGAGGTGCACCTCCACGCCACGCTCCATGCAGTACTGCATCACCGCGATGTCGCAGGCGATGACCGCCGAGATGCCCGCCTCGTGGGCAGCATCTATGATCTGGTGCATCGTGGGGATGTCGCCATCGTAGATGATGGTGTTCACGGTGAGGTAGGTTTTGATGCCGTTGGCATTACACGTCTCGGCAATCTCGTGCAGGTCGTCAATGCCGAAATGATTGGCCGAATGCGACCGCATGTTCAGCTGTCCGATGCCGAAGTACACACTGTCGGCACCCGCCTTGATGGCAGCAGCCAGCGACTCGCGCGAGCCCACTGGTGCCATGATTTCGAAGTCTTTCACGTTCATGGGTGCAAAGATACGATTAAGTGAGCGAAAAGCAAAAGAAAAAAGGCAATTTTTTCTTTTCTTTTCCGAACGGGAGTATCTTCGGCGTTAGCCAAAGGTAGTGAAAACCGAGGGCAGAACAAAATAAATCGCGATTTATTTTTTATGCCGAGGTGTATCCTACCTTCGACTGGAGGTCAAAGTTATGAAAAAAGTTTCAAGTTTCGAGTTGCAAGTTTCAAGTTTTTATTACCTTTGCATCCGAAAAGTGAATCATCTTGACAAACAATGAGGAAACAAAGGTTTTCGGTTCTTCCGTTGAGGGTGGGGCTATGTGCCTGCCTACTTGCTTTGCTGGCGGCTTGTGGCCGACCGGCACCGGCGGAGAAGAGAGCTACAGGTAAGACAACGCGGCTCAGCGACAGCCTCGTCATCACCGATGAGGTGAGGCTTCCGTGTACGCCCGTGAAGCAGCAAGGCCACAGCTCGCTCTGCTGGATCTACGCCATGCTTGCCACCATCGAAACCGAGCACCTCGTGAAGGGCGATTCCGTGAACCTCTCGCCTCTGTTTCTCGCTCGCCAGTATCTGGCAGCCGAAGCTGAATCCTTCTATTTCGCTCGTGGAAAAGGGAACCTATCTCAGCGAGGCATGTCGCCCATGACACTTCGTCTGCTTGGTCGCTACGGTGCCCAGCCCTACGACTACTATCACGCTCATCAGCAGGCCAATATGAACGTGTTGTGGCGGAGAGTGGCACAGTTGGCACGCACCGCCGCCGTGCGTCGTGAGGGGGTGGAGGCTTTCCGCCGACAGCTCGGCGACCTGCTCGACAAGGAGTTGGGCTTTGTGCCCCGATTCGTACACATGCTCGGTGCCGAATACACCAACGAGGAGTTCGGACGCAGCGTGTGCATGAAGGGCGAATATGAGGCGCTCACTTCTTTCTCCCATCATCCCTACGGCACGCGTTTCCAGCTGGAGGTGCCCGATAATGTGATGGGCGACACATTCTTGAATGTGCCTCTCGACACACTCATGGCTGTTGTCGACCGCTCGTTGCGCAATGGGCATCCCGTTTGTTGGGAGGGCGATATCAGCGAGGATGGTTTTTCTTTCCAGAAGGGATTAGCCACGCTGGAGGAGAACGGCGATGCAACTCAGCGGCAGAGGGAGTTCGAAACCTTCCAGACCACCGACGACCATTGCATGGCACTCGTGGGGTTGGCTCGCGACAACGCTGGCCGTCGCTACTATCTCGCCAAGAATTCGTGGGGCGCGGGCAACCGCTTCGGTGGCTATATGTATCTCTCGGAGGACTATGTCAGAATGAAAACCATCTGTGTTGTCGTTCATCGCGACCAACGATAGCCGTTCACCCTCTGCGGATTGCATTTCCCCGATGCATTTAGTACTTTGATGGGCTGCTATTTCGTTTATATATATGTGGAACCGCAAATCATCATCAAACTCAATACAACAACATGAAACTAAGAAATCTTCTCGCATCGCTGTTGGTGCTCGTATGCGCAACTGCACAGGCCCAACAGATGCCGCCCATCCCTGTGGATGAGGCCGTACGCATCGGAAAGCTCGACAACGGGCTGACCTACTACATTCGTCACAACAACTGGCCGGAGCACCGCGCCAACTTCTACATCGCACAGAAGGTGGGTTCCATTCAGGAGGAGGAGAGCCAGCGCGGACTCGCCCACTTCCTGGAACACATGGCCTTCAATGGTTCTGATAACTTCAAGGGCAACCAGCTCATCTCTTGGCTGGAGTCCATCGGTGTGCAGTTCGGAGCCGACCTGAATGCTTACACCTCTATCGACCAGACGGTCTACAACATCGACAACGTGCCTACCACACGCCAGTCGGCCCTCGACTCGTGCTTGCTCATTCTGCGCGACTGGTCGACAGGCCTTCTGCTCGAACCCGAGGAAATCGACAAGGAGCGTGGTGTCATCCATGAGGAGTGGCGCATGCGCACCTCGGCCAGCAGTCGTATGTTGGAACGCAACCTGCCTGCCCTCTATCCCAATTCGAAATACGGTGTGCGCTATCCTATCGGTCTGATGTCGGTTGTCGATAACTTCAGTCCGCAAGAGCTGCGCGACTACTATGAGAAGTGGTATCATCCCTCCAATCAGGGACTCATCATCGTGGGTGATGTCGACGTAGACCACACCGAGGCGATGATTAAGAAACTCTTCTCTGACATCACGAACCCCGAGAATGCAGCACCCATTGTAGCTGAGCCCGTGCCCGATACGGAGGAGCCCATTGTCATCATCGACAAGGACAAGGAGCAGCGCACATCGGGTGTGGAGGTGATGTTCAAACACGATGCCTATCCCGACTCGCTGAAGCAGGACGTGTCGTACCTTATTTATAACTATGTGAAGGGTGCCACGCTGTCGCTGTTCAACCGCCGTCTCTCGGAGGTGGCCGAGCAGGAAGGTTGCCCGTTTGTGAATGCAGGTGGCAGTGATGGCAACTACATCTTCTCGAAGACCAAGGGCGCTCTCGACCTTGATGTCATGCCAAAGGAGATGTCGATGATGGGCGAAGCCTTGAAGGCGGTGCTCCAGGAGGCTCGCCGTGTGGCTGAGTTCGGATTCACACAGACCGAGTACGACCGCTACAAGGCCGACTACCTGAGCTCGCTCGAGAAGTCGTATTCTAACCGTGAGAAGCGCACCAACTCGCAGTTCTATGGTCAGTGTCGCGGTCATTTTCTCGCCAATGAGCCCATGCCGTCGATTGAGTATACCTACCAGACGATGAATCAGCTGGTTCCCGCTATTCCCTTCGAGGCCGTCAACCGCTTCGCCAAACAACTGTTCCAGGTGGTGGAGAAGGATTCGAACATGGTCATCGTGTCTTTCAACAATGAGAAGGAAGGCAACCCCTATCCCACACGCGAAGGCTTGCTCGCCGCTATCAACGACGCTCGCTCGCAGCAGTTGGAGGCCTATGTGGACAATGTGAAGAACGAACCGCTCATTGCCCAGCTGCCCAAGCCTGGCAAAATTAAGAAGGAAACGAAGAACGAGAAGTTCGGCTACACCGAGTTGAAACTCTCTAATGGTGTCACCGTGCTCATGAAGCACACCGATTTCAAGAAAGACCAGGTGATGCTTTCGGGCAAGGGTCCCGGCGGTAAGTCGCTCTACGGACCGAAGGACTACCGTAACCTTCAGATGATGAACGAGGCCGTCAGCGCAAGCGGCCTTGGCAACTTCTCGTCGCAGGAACTCTCGAAGGCCTTGGCTGGAAAGATTGCCAACGCTCGAATCTACATGGCCGATATGAATATGATGGCCAGCGGCTCGTCCACTCCGAAGGATGTGGAGACCATGCTGCAGCTGCTCTACCTGAAATTCACCAATATCAGCAAGGATGAGAAGTCGTATCAGAACCTCATGTCGCAACTCGAGGTAAGCCTGAAGAACCGTTCTCTCTCGCCGGAGACAGCCCTCAGCGACTCGCTCAACGCTACCCTCTACGGCCACAACCCACGCTTGGAGCCCATGACACTCGAGGCTTTGAAGGACGTCGACTACGACCGCATGCTTGAAATCATGCGTGAGCGCACGGCCTCTGCCCGCGACTGGACGTTCTATCTGGTTGGCAACTACGACGAGCAGACCATCCGTCCGCTGCTCTGCCAGTATCTGGGTGCGCTGCCCGCCAAGGGTAAGTCGCCGAAGGCTGTGCGCATTGCTCATCAGCAGAAAGGAAAGATCAGCAACATCTTCCCCCGCAAGCAGGAGACTCCGAAGTGTAATGCTTATATGATTTGGTTCAATGAGGATATGCCCTTCACGCTCGAACGTTCCATCCAGGCTTCCATTGCCGGTCAGATACTGCGCATGGTCTACACCAAGGAGATTCGCGAGGAGGCTTCGGCAGCCTATAGCGTCAGCGCATCGGGCACAGCCGGACACGATGACGACGGCTATCATGTAGTCCGCTTCATGGCCTATTGCCCCATGCAGCCCGAGAAGCGTGAAATCGCTATGAATCTGCTCGAGAAGGGCGTCAACGACTTGGCTCAGAGTTGCGATGCCGAACAGTTGAACAAAGTGAAGGAGGTGATGCTGAAGCGTGCCGACGATGCCGCAAAGGAAAACGGCCATTGGAGCAACACCATCCAGAGCTGGCACGAGTATGGCATCGACATGCACACCGACTATAAAGCTACCATTCAGGCCCAGACTCCCGAGAAGATAGCTGCCTTCGTGAAGGAGGTCATCAGCAGTGGAAATCACATCACGGTGATGATGCTCCCAGAAGAATAAATTCACCTTTTCGTCAAATTATTTTGGCGAACGACAAAAATGATGTAACTTTGCAGGCTCAAAGCAGAGTTACATCATTTTTTGAACTATATTGAACGCGCCATCAGCGCACTTGAATCCTTGAACACGCCGTAGGCGTATTGCTCTTTTGAACGCGCGAAAGCGCTTGAACTTTTGAACGTCGCGTAGCGACACTTGAACCGCGCCGCAGGCGCATTGAACCCTTACACGTGCCGCAGGCACTTTAAACTTTTATTCGCGCCGTAGGCGCCTTACACTTTTAACTTACATATATATGTCATACCTCTTCTCATCAGAATCAGTATCGGAAGGCCATCCCGACAAAGTGGCCGACCAGATTAGTGACGCCATCCTTGATCAGTTCCTGGCTTATGACGAGCATGCACGCTGTGCCATCGAGTCGTTCGTCACCACGGGTCAGGTGGTTATCATGGGCGAAGTCACCAGCGATGCCTATATTGACTTGCAGACAATGGCTCGCCGCACCATCAACAAGATTGGTTATACCAAATCGGAATATCAGTTCGACGGCAATTCCTGTGGAATCTTCTCTGCCATTCATGAGCAGAGTGGCGACATCAATCGTGGTGTCGACCGCGAAAACGAGGAAGACCAGGGCGCCGGCGACCAAGGCATGATGTTCGGCTATGCCACCAACGAGACGAGCGACTACATGCCCGTTTCGCTCCATTTGGCACATCTGCTCATGCGTACGTTGGCCGACATCCGTCGCGAAGGCAAGGTGATGACCTACCTACGTCCCGACTCAAAGAGTCAGGTCACCATCGAGTATAGCGACAACGGTGTTCCTCAGCGCATTCATACGATTGTGGTTTCTACTCAGCACGATGAATTCATGGACGACGACGAAGCCATGCTGGAGCAAATCAAGCGTGACGTGAAGGAGATTCTCATCCCCCGCGTGAAAGAGCAATGCGACGAGAAGACGCTCGCCCTCTTCAACGACGACATCATTTATCACGTCAATCCAACAGGAAAGTTCGTCATTGGCGGACCTCATGGCGACACGGGTCTGACGGGTCGCAAGATTATTGTCGACACCTATGGTGGTAAGGGTGCCCACGGCGGCGGTGCCTTCTCGGGTAAGGACTCGTCGAAGGTGGACCGTTCGGCTGCCTATGCTGCTCGCTACATCGCCAAGAACATGGTGGCTGCCGGCGTCGCCGACGAGATACTCGTGCAGGTGAGCTACGCTATCGGTCTTGCTGAGCCCATCAATATCTTCGTGAACACCTATGGCAAGAGTCATGTAGCAATGAGCGACAGCGAAATCGCCAAGCGCATTCCTGGCTTGTTCGACCTACGGCCGAAGGCTATCGAACGCACCTTGAAACTGCGACAGCCCATGTATCTCGAAACGGCTGCCTATGGTCATATGGGTCGTAAGAACGAGGTCGTGCGCAAGGTCTTCACCAGCAACTATCATCCCACTCGCGAAATTGATGTCGAACTCTTCACTTGGGAGAAACTCGACCGCGTCGACGACATCCGCAAGGCTTTTAATCTTTAATATCCAGGATAGTCCCGGACATTCAGGAACCCTCGGAAAACGCTCCATCTCATGAGACAAGACACCCTGACCGTGCAACCCGCTTTGGCCGCTGGCGACAGTGGTCAGGTGACTGTTGCGCCCAAGCCTCATGAGCTCACACCGAAGGAGGTGTTGTCGTGGCTTCCTGCCGATGCAACTCCTGCTCAGCAGGACTCTGCCATTCAGCGGCACATCAAGATCTCGGAGATACATTGGAGTGAACAACCCGACACGCTCCACATGCCCGGACATCCGAAGGGGAAGAGTTTTCGCGATGCCTCCCTGCCGCAGTACTATCGTGAGTCGTTCTTCTCGAAGGACTCCCTGTTTCATCCTGAGTTGACGGGAGGTCGTCTGGGAGTGGCCGGCGACCCTGTGCCCTACAGTGTGGCGAGCGACAATGTCATCACCGGACTGCTGCTCGGCACGTTCATCCTCGCTATGCTGGCACTTGCGAAGTCGCGCGAGTTCATCATTCGTCAGGCAAAGAACTTCTTCTATGTGCAGCGTGCCAACACCACAGAGATCTCTGAGACCTCAGGAGAGTTGTGGGTGCAGATGTTCCTGGTCTTGCAGACCTGCCTGCTCTTCTCCATCATCTTCTTCTTTTCGCAGCGTACCGACGGCACCGAAACATTCGTGGTCGACCAGTATCAGGTCATCGGCATTTTCACGGGTGTCATCGCCGCCTATTTCGCTGTGAAAATGATATTGTATTGGGGGGTGGGAAGCGTGTTCTTCGAAAGCAAAAAAATCGAACAATGGAGTAAGTCTTTTTTGTTCCTTATATCGGCTGAAGGTATACTGCTTTTCCCGCTTGTGATGTTGCTTTCTTACTTCGACCTTTCAATGAAAAGTGCTACCATTTATGCACTTGTAGTGATTATTTTAGTTAAAATTCTTACATTTTATAAGACCTTCTTAATCTTTTTCCAAAAGAAAGGGCGCTTTTTGCAAAATATTTTGTACCTTTGTGCCCTCGAAATCGTGCCTCTCTTTTTGTTGGGGGGAGCACTGACGCTGATAAACAGTTTTTTGAAAGTAAATTTTTAATACAGAAATGATTAAAAAAGTATTGGTTTCGCAACCTAAGCCAGCCAGTGAAAAGTCACCCTACTACGATATAGCTAACGAGTCGGGTGTTGAGCTTGTGTTCCGTCCCTTCATCAAGGTAGAAGGGATTACGGCCAAGGAATTCCGCCAGCAGAAGGTGAATATCCTCGACCACACGGCTGTTGTTTTCACGTCGCGCCATGCCATCGACCATTTCTTTAAACTGGCAAAAGAACTTCATGTGTCGATACCTGAGGATATGAAGTACTTTTGTGTCACAGAGACCATTGCGCTCTACATCCAGAAATACGTGCAGTATCGCAAGCGCAAGGTGTTCTACGGAAGTACGGGCAAGATTCAGGATCTTGTGCCCACGATGGTGAAGCATAAGACAGAGAAATATCTCGTTCCCCTGAGCGATGTTCACAACGACGATGTGAAGAACCTGCTCGATTCCAAGAAACTGCAGCATACGGAATGCTATATGTATCGTACCGTGTCGAACGACTTCAGCGAGGAAGAGGTGAAGAACTTCGACTACGACATGCTCATCTTCTTCAGCCCTACTGGTATTCAGGCACTGATGAAGAACTTCCCGCAGTTTGAGCAGGGCGATATTCGTATCGGTACGTTCGGACCTTCTACGGCCAAGGCTGTAGAAGAGGTTGGACTGCGCCTCGACCTGCAGGCTCCCTCCGAGAAGTATCCTTCTATGACGGGTGCGCTGAAGGCTTATCTGATGGAAGCAAACAAAAAGAAGAAATAATAGGGGACTTGTCGTAACGACACCAGCTATTTATTGACAGGAAGACGATGTCTGTGAAAGGCACGTTCACACTCAGCAAGGAAGAGCGCATCTGCAGCAAGAAGCTGATGGAACAGCTCTTTAATGGCGGCACCGCACGATCGATGTCGTCGTTTCCTTTAAGGGTGGTCTTCACTACCGTGGAGCGACAGCCGGGACAACCGCCAGCAAGCATCATCGTCAGTGTGCCGAAGCGACATTTCAAACATGCTGTCGACCGCAACCGAGTAAAACGTCAGCTGCGAGAGGCCTACCGCCACCACAAACAACTACTGGTTGAGGCTGTGGCCGATACACCACAAAAGGCAATAGCACTGTCGTTGATTTGGATGGATGGGCGTCATCTGCCAAGCAGCGAGATCGACCATAAGTTGCAAAACCTCCTCACGCGCATCGCCTCCCAACTGTCTGCCACTCCTGCTAGCAGCTCCTCCGCAAGTGCCGATGGCAGCACCCCAGCTAGTACAGACGGCAGCACCCCAGCTAGCCCCGACAGCACCTCCGCTAATCCAGTTTGTTGCGACTCAGTCGCAACCTCCCCAAACCCTCAGAAGCGATGAACATCATCAAGAAAATACTCCACTTCATTTCACGCTGTCTGGTGTGGTTGCTCCTGCTCCCCATCCGCTTCTATCAGGTGTGCATATCACCCTATACACCGCCTTCGTGTCGCTTCACGCCCACCTGTTCGGAATATGCTCGCCAGGCACTCCTGAAGCATGGGCCCATTAAGGGACTCTACCTTGCCATCTGGCGCATCCTTCGCTGTAACCCTTGGGGAGGTTCGGGCTACGACCCGGTACCGTAAATTTTGAGCTTTTAGTTGACAGTTTGTTGAAAACATAATATAAATAAAGATATGAGAAAAAACTTCGTTGAAGAACTGAAATGGCGAGGCATGCTCGCACAGATTATGCCTGGCACAGAAGAACTCCTACAAAGGGAGATGGTAACGGCTTACCTTGGCACCGACCCCACTGCCGACTCGCTCCACATCGGACACCTCTGCGGTATCATGATGCTGCGCCATCTGCAGCGCTGCGGTCATAAGCCCATCATCCTCGTTGGTGGTGCCACGGGTATGATTGGCGACCCCTCGGGAAAGTCGCAGGAGCGCAACCTGCTGAACGATGAAACGCTGCGTCACAACCAGGAGTGCATCAAAAAGCAGGTGGCTCGTTTCCTCGATTTCGAATCCACAGAGCCCAACGCTGCCGAAATGGTCAACAACTACGACTGGATGAAGGACTTCACCTTCCTCGACTTCGCACGCGAGGTGGGAAAGCACATTACCGTCAACTACATGATGGCAAAGGACAGCGTCCAGCAGCGCCTCAATGGTACAGCTCGCGACGGTCTTTCCTTCACCGAGTTCACCTACCAGCTTCTGCAGGGCTACGATTTCCTTTATCTCTATCAGCATAAAGGCGTGAAACTCCAGCTCGGCGGTAACGACCAGTGGGGCAACATGACTACTGGTACGGAACTCATCCGCCGCACGCTGGGTAACGATGTCGAGACCTTCGCCCTCACTTGCCCGCTCATCACAAAGAGCGATGGTAAGAAGTTCGGTAAGACCGAGTCGGGTAACGTCTGGCTCGATGCCAAGCGTACCAGCCCCTACCGCTTCTACCAGTTCTGGCTGAACGTCAGCGACGAGGAGGCAGAGAAGTACATCAAGATATTTACTTCTTTGGACAAGGAGACCATCGATGCGCTCATTGAGGAGCACCGTCAGGATCCCGGTCGTCGCAGCCTGCAGCGCCGCCTCGGTGAGGAAGTCACCATCATGGTGCATGGCCGTGAAACTCTCGATATGGCGATTGAAGCCTCGAACATCCTCTTCGGAAAGGCCACGAAGGAAGCCCTCGAGCGTCTCGACGAGCAAACATTCCTTGATGTCTTTGATGGTGTGCCTCACTTCGAGATTGCTGCCGACCAGCTGGGCCAGCCTGCCATCGAACTGCTCACCACCGCTGCTCCCGTCTTCCCTTCGAAGGGCGAGATGCGCAAGATGGTACAGGGAGGCGGTGTCAGCCTGAACAAGGAGAAGCTCACCGACCAGCAGCGCGCCATCACCAGCGAAGATCTTATCGATGGCAAGTACCTGCTTGCACAGAAAGGCAAGAAGAACTACTTCCTCATCACGGTGAAGTAATTTCTTTCTGAAGTTTCTCAGTTCCATCATCATTGGACTGAAAGGAGCTACGCCCCGTAACACCACTTATTATCCTATTTGACATGTTCAAAGGATGAAAAGTGGTGTTTTATTCATTGCAAATAGACGTGTTGCCCCATGAGAGCGACGAGTTTTTTGCGAGAAAAAGAAAAAAAATCGGGGGAATCTATTGTATGTTCGTTTTTTTTCGTAACTTTGCAGCCGCAAACCGTGATTGGGTGATGGTGTAACGGTAACACTACAGGTTTTGGTTCTGTCATTCCCGGTTCGAATCCGAGTCACCCAACTTTCCACGAAGATGAGCTGTCGGCCTTGTTGCTGACAGCTCTTTTTCATTTGTAGCCAAAAAAACGCGCTTTTCGTTTGGCATTTTGCTGAGTTTTCAGTAACTTTGCAAATTGGAACAAACCTAAGGCAAAAATTGCAGAATATAACGAACCTAAAGCAAAATAACAGAAAAAGATGAAGACAAACTACGAATTGCGCTATGCCTCGCATCCCGAGGACGCAAAACATTACGACACGACGCGTCTGCGCCGCGATTTCCTGATTGAAAAGGTGTTTGCCAAAGACGAGGTGAACATGGTTTATTCGATGTACGACCGCATGGTTGTGGGTGGTGCAATGCCTGTCGACGAGTGTCTGAAGCTGGAGGCTATCGACCCGCTGAAGGCTCCGTTCTTCACCACACGCCGCGAGCTTGGCATCTACAATGTTGGCGAAGGTGCTGGCATCGTGAAGGTTGGCGACGAGGAGTTCGAACTAGGTTTCAAGGAAGCTCTGTATGTAGGCTCTGGCGACCGCGACGTATGCTTCTGCTCGAAGGATGCTACGAAGCCCGCTAAGTTCTACTTCAACTCGTGCGTGGCCCACACTACTTATCCCTGCAAGAAGATTACGAAGAAAGATGCCGTGGTGGCCCATATGGGTAGCCTCGAGATGTCTAACGAGCGTAACATCAACAAGATGATTGTGAACCAGGTGTTGCCGACTTGCCAGCTGCAGATGGGTATGACGGAATTGGCCACGGGTTCCATCTGGAACACCATGCCCGCCCACATCCACTCCCGCCGCATGGAGGCTTACTTCTACTTCGAGGTTCCCGAGGGACAGGCCGTTTGCCACTTCATGGGCGAGCCGCAGGAGACACGCCATATCTGGATGAAGGGCGATCAGGCTGTGCTCTCTCCTGAATGGAGTATTCACTCCGCTGCCGCTACCCACAACTACACATTCATCTGGGGCATGGGCGGTGAAAACCTCGACTACGGCGACCAGGACTTCTTCGAGATCACTGACCTGAAATAACATTCTGTCTGTGACGCCGCGTAGGCAAAATAGTCGTTTTTTAGTGGAATCAACATTATTAGTAATATTTGTGAATCATGACAAGTTTAAAAGATTTTTCATTGGAAGGTAAGAATGCGTGGATTACTGGCGCTTCTTACGGTATCGGCTTCAACATTGCAAAGGCATTTGTCGCAGCCGGAGTGAAGAACATCATCTTCAATGACATCAATGAGGCTGCCCTGGAGCGTGGCCTGAACAACTACAAGGAGGCCGGCATCGAGAACGTGCACGGCTACGTGTGCGACGTCACGAAGGAAGACGACGTGAAGGCACTTGTGGAGAAGATTCACCAGGAGGTGGGACAAATCGACATCCTCGTCAACAACGCCGGCATCATCAAGCGCATCCCCATGCACGAGATGAAGCGCCAGGAGTTCCAGCAGGTCATCGACGTCGACCTCGTGGCTCCGTTCATCGTCTCGTCGGCTGTGCTGCCCGAGATGATGGAGCGCCGCGAAGGAAAGATTATCAACATCTGCTCTATGATGTCGGAGCTGGGTCGCGAGACTGTTTCGGCATATGCTGCTGCCAAGGGTGGCTTGAAGATGCTCACCCGTAACATCTGCTCGGAGTATGGCGAGTACAACATTCAGTGCAACGGCATTGGCCCGGGCTACATCGCTACACCTCAGACAGCTCCCTTGCGCGAGCGTCAGGCCGATGGCAGCCGTCATCCGTTCGACTCGTTCATCTGCGCCAAGACTCCCGCTGGCCGTTGGCTCGAGCCCGAGGAGCTGGGCGGACCTGCCGTGTTCTTGGCTTCGCATGCTTCCGATGCCGTCAACGGTCATGTACTTTATGTCGACGGTGGCATTTTGGCTTACATCGGCAAGCAGCCGCAGTAAGTTTCCACGCACAAAAAAAGAGACGGTTCCCGCATTTGGGAATCGTCTCTTTTTATTTGCAAAAATCTTTACAAAATTTCTTACTTCACAGCCTCAGCGAGCTCAGCGCCAGCCTTGAACTTAGCAACCTTCTTGGCAGCAATCTTAATCTTAGCCTTGGTAGCGGGGTTGATACCCTCACGAGCGGGCTGCTCCTTCACGGCGAATGTGCCGAAGCCAACGAGCTGTACCTTGTCACCTGCTACGAGAGCGTCCTTCACTGCTTCAACGGCTGCGTCAAGAGCCTTCTTTGCATCAACTTTGCTAAGACCTGCGGTCTCTGCAATCTTTGCGATCAATTCTGTCTTGTTCATAAACTTGATTTTTAAATGATTAAAATATGAAAATTTCACAATTTGCTGACAAATATAGAACATTCATTTCAGAAAAACAAACAAAAATGTGAAAAAAGTGATTTTTTTTTGAAATTTTGTGTTTAAACCCCTGATTTTGTGCAAAATAACGGGATTTTTTCGTACTTTTGCGCCAATTATAGTAATCATCAGAAAAAAAGACAATGCGAAACATACCAACAATTACGCGCAACCTGCTCATCATCAATGTGCTGGTGTTTCTAATTACCGTCCTCGTGGGCGGCACAACTTATCAGGGCGGTACCGACTACACGCTCAATTCGCAGTTTGGACTGTATTTCTTCCTTGCACCCAATTTCCATGTGTATCAGTTAGTTACCTATATGTTTATGCATGGCGGCTGGGATCACTTGTTTTTCAACATGTTTGCCCTGTGGATGTTCGGCTGTGTAGTAGAGCGAGTGTGGGGAGCGAAAAAATTCCTTTTTTATTACATTTCGTGCGGTATCGGAGCCGGCCTTTTTCAGGAAATGGCGCAGTTTGCCGACTATATGGGCCTCTTCGGACAGGCCACCGTTAACCTTGGTACGACGGTGGGTGCCTCAGGTGCCATCTATGCCATTTTGTTGGCATTCGGCATGATCTTCCCAGAGGAGCGCATCTTCATCTTCCCACTGCCCGTGCCCATCAAGGCGAAATGGTTTGTCATCATTTATGCCGCCATCGAACTCTTCTCGGCACTGTCCACTACTGGCGACGGCGTGGCACACTTGGCTCACCTCGGAGGCATGGTGTTCGGCTTCTTCATGATACGCTACTGGCAGAAGCATCCCACCAGTGGCTATAGTAAGTCGCAAGGCGAACAGTTCTTCGACAACCTGCGGTCGGCGTGGGAGAAACGGTCGAAGAAGTCGGCCGACAGCGGTCGCCGCTCATCGTCGGGCTACACCACTACGAGCACCGACCAGCGTGCCGACTGGGACTACAATGCCCGTCGCCGGGATGAACAGGCAGAGATAGACCGCATTCTCGACAAGATTCGCAAGAGCGGCTACGACAGCCTGACGAGTGAGGAGAAACGCAAGCTCTTCGAACAGAGTAAGAAGTAAAGCTGCTGCGCAGCGGTTCAATGCGCCTGCGGCGCTGTTCAAAAGTTCAAAGGCCTGCGGCCGTTCAAAAGTCGCTTCGCGACGTTCAAAAGTTCAATGCGAAAGCGGCGTTGTTCAAAAGTCGCTTGCGGCGACGTTCAATAGTTTAAGTGTCGCGGTGCTATGCAAACGATTCAAAAAGATTCATGCTGAAACGATTGAAGAAATTCACGCTGCAGATGATTGCCGGAGCCAATGTGGCAACCATTCTGCTGATGTTGTTGGTGGGCTATTCCGACCGATTGGACCCTGCGTCCTTCCCTCGGTTGGCCAACATCGGGCTTATCTTCCCCTTCTTCCTGATTGTCAATCTGGGCTTCCTCGTGTTCTGGCTGCTGTTCAAGAAGCGGTGGATGCTCATTCCCATAGCCGGTCTGCTCGTGGGCTATCAGCCCGTTCGCACCTATTGTCCGCTGAACATTCCCCGAACGGCAGCTGCTGACAGCACCTTGTCGCTCGTGTGCTTCAATGCCTACAACCACGAGAAGTTGGAAACCGAGGTGTTTCGCGCCCGTGTCACCGACTTCCTCCGTGAGCAGGCTGCCGACTTGGTGTGCCTGCAGGAGTTCGACCTGAATGCCAATGAACGCACCCGCATGGCCGACCTCTATCCCTATCGCGACACCACGCGAGTGGTGCGAGGTGGCGACATGCTCACGGTGCTCAGCCGCTATCCCATCGTCAGGAAGGAACACATCCCGAATGTCTCCTACACCCTTACTCCCGAGGCTCATCACTCTGCAGCATTCTATGTCGCCATGGGCTCTGATACCGTGTGCGTCATCAACAACCACTTGGAGTCGACAAACCTCACCGTGGAAGAGCGGTCAGATTTCAAGAAGATGATGAAGGGCGACATGCAGAAAGAAGAAGTGCGGGCCGAGTCACGAAAACTTGTCGACCGACTTGCCGAGTCCACCCGAGTGAGAGCACCGCAGGCCGATGGCGTGGCCGCCTACGTCGACAGCCTCCTGCACTCGCCCTCCTCTCACTGCCGTTCCATTATCCTCTGCGGCGACTTCAACGACGGTCCCGTCTCCTATGCTCACCGGGTTGTAGGCCAGCAACTTGCCGACTGCTTCCGCGAGAGTGGCAACGGACCCGCCATCACCTATCATGCCAATGCATTTTATGTTCGAATCGACCACATTTTCTGCTCCGCCGATTGGGTGCCCTTTGAGTGCTATATAGAGCGCAAAATTGACTTTTCAGACCATTTTCCCCTCGTTTGTAAGCTAAAAAAGCGCCTAAATCATTAAAAAATGCATATTTAAGGGTAATAAATTTCTGAAAATGGTAAAAAATGCGTAACTTTGTGCGCTAAAAATGAAAGTAATAATAAATCAAACAATAAAATCAACAAAATGCAAAACAAAGGAATTGTAATTGTAACAGCCGTCTTACTGACGCTGGCAAGCATCTTCTATTTGTCATTTTCGGCTGCCACGAGCTACTACGACAAGCAGGCTGCCAAACTGACTGACCCCGTAGCACAGCAGGACTACAAAGACTCTGTGAAGTACCTGGGAATCTACTCGTATCAGAACTGTCTGGAGACACAGATCGGCCTCGGCCTTGATCTGAAGGGTGGTATGAACGTGATCCTCGAGATCTCCGTGCCCGATGTCGTCGACATGCTCGCCGATCACAAGAAAGACGCTGATTTCGTGAAGTCTATGAAGGAAGCCAAGGCTGAGGAAGAAACCAGCCAGGACGACTTCATCTCGTTGTTCATCAAGGCATTCCACAAGAACGCCCCCAACCGTCATCTCGCCGAGATCTTCGCCACACAGCAGCTGCAGGGCAAGGTTTCTCCGCAGAGCGACGACAAGGAGGTCGAGAAGGCCCTGCGCGCTGAGGTGCAGTCGGCTATCGACAACTCGTTCAACGTGGTCCGCACCCGTATCGATAAGTTCGGCGTTGTGCAGCCCAACATCCAGAAGCTCGAAGGTCAGGACGGCCGCATCATGGTCGAAATGCCTGGTATCCGTGAGCCGGAGCGTATGCGTAAGCTCCTGCAGGGTTCTGCTAACTTGGAGTTCTGGGAGACCTATAATGCCGAAGAGATCGTTCCCTTCCTGACACAGCTCGACGCCCGTATGGCTAACGAGGGTGGCGTGAAGGCCGATAGCACCGCCAAGGCCAACGAGCCTGCCGCCGAAGAAGTGAAGGCTGAGCCTGCCAAGGCCGATAGCGCCAAGGCTGACACTGCCAAGGCACAGAACAAGTTCCAGGTGAACACCGATAAGAACAAGGCTGGCGTTGCTGCCAACACCGAGGCTCAGATGGCCGAGGCCAAGAAGCAGCACCCGCTGCTCGCCATGTTGCAGACCACTGGCAACGGTTCTCTGTCGCTCGTAGGCTATGCCAACGTGCGCGACACCGCTGAGATCGACCAGATCATTTACTCCGAGCTGGCCCGCCAGATCATCCCCTCCGACTGCAAGCTCCTCTGGGGTGCCAAGCCTGAGGATGGCCTTACCGCCAAGAACATCTATGGTCTCTATGCCATCAAGGTCACCAGCACCTCTGGCCGTGCTCCCCTCGAGGGTGATGTGGTCACCGATGCCAGCGACCAGTTCAACCACCTCACTGGTGCTCCTGAAGTTTCGATGTCGATGAACACCGAGGGTGCACGCCGCTGGGCAGCCCTCACTAAGGCTAACGTCGGCAAGGCTATCGCCATCGTCCTCGACGGTGTCGTCTATAGCGCTCCTCGTGTGAACGGTGAGATCGACGGTGGTCAGTCGAGCATCTCTGGTAACTTCACCATCGAAGACACCAAGGACCTCGCTAACACACTGAAGTCTGGTCGTATGCCCGCTCCCGCACGCATCGTGCAGGAAGAAGTGGTGGGACCGACACTTGGTGCTCAGTCCATCCAGCAGGGTATCATCTCGTTCATCATCGCCTTCGTGCTGCTGATGATCTACATGCTCCTCATGTACAACATCATCCCTGGTATGATGGCAAACCTCGCCCTGCTCGTGAACATCTTCTTCACGCTGGGTATTCTGACTTCGTTCTCTGCAGCCCTCACGATGAGTGGTATCGCCGGTATGGTGCTTTCGCTCGGTACTGCTGTGGATGCTAACGTGCTGATCTATGAGCGCATCAAGGAAGAGCTCCGCGGTGGCAAGAAGATCAAGCAGGCTGTGGCCGCTGGTTACGACAATGCCTTCTCGGCTATCTTCGACTCCAACTTGACGTCTATCATCACCGGTGTCATCCTCTACCTCTTCGGTACAGGTCCCATCCGCGGCTTCGCCACGACTTGGATCATCGGTATCATCTGCTCGTTCTTCACTGCTGTGTTCCTCACACGCCTGGTCTATGAGCACCAGATGAACAAGGACCGCTGGCTCGGACTTACCTTCAGCACGAAGTTCTCGAAGGACCTCATGCAGGGCACGAAGTTCCGCTTCATGTCGGCTTGGAACACCACACGTTGGGTCATCCTCGGTGCTATCGCCGTGTTCGCCATCAGCCTTGCTACCATGGGCCTGAGCCGCAGCATCGACTTCACTGGTGGTCGCAACTATGTCATCCAGTTCGAGAACCCCGTAGAGCCTGAGCAGGTGCGCGGCATCCTCGCCGAGACCTTCCCCGGCTGCAACACCGGCGCTCTTGCCCTCGGTACCGACAACAAGACCATCCGTATGTCGACCAACTACAAGATTGAGTCGAACAGTCCTACCGTCGACGACGAGGCTGAGGAGATGCTCTACAACGGTCTGAAGAAGGCCGGTCTCGTGAGCCAGGCCGACGTGGCATCGTTCAAGAATCCTGACATCCGCGAGGGTGGTTCCATCATCAGCTCAACGAAGGTGGGTCCGTCTATCGCTAAGAACATCACCCACGGAGCATTCATCAGCGTGTTCATCGCCCTGATCGCCATCTTCCTCTACATCCTGCTGCGCTTCCGCAACGTAGCCTTCTCAGTAGGTTCGACGGCTGCTCTGGTGTTCGACGCCCTCACCGTTATCGGTCTGTTCTCGCTCCTGCAGCATGTCATGCCGTTCTCGCTCGAGGTCGACCAGACGTTCATCGGTGCCGTGCTGACGGTGATCGGTTACTCCATCAACGATAAGGTGGTGGTCTTCGACCGTATCCGTGAGAACCTCAAGCTGCATCCGAAACAGGACATCCAGAAGGTGTTCAACGACTCTATCAACCAGACGCTGGCTCGTACCATCAACACCTCGCTCTCCACATTGATCGTGTTGCTCTGCATCCTGTTCATCGGTGGTAGCAGCATCAAGGGCTTCGCATTCGCCATGACCCTCGGTGTTATCTTCGGTACGCTGTCGTCCATCTTCATTGCTTCGCCTATCGCTTACCGTGTGATGGGTCGTAAGATCAAGGAAGAGGTTGCCGAGTAATCGTTCCGACAACTCGTCATGCATCGCACGTGTGTGCGTAATACACACACGTGCGCGCAAAAATAAAATAGGTGGGTAGCCCCGATGGGTTGCCCACCTATTGTTTTATGATGTCGATTTCGACCTTTTGTTCTTCTTTTAAACTGCCGACCTATTATTACACATATCACTTCTTTCGAAGAACAAATAAATAGGTTTTAGCAAAGCATGCCCCCTGCCCAACCGTCGTGTTGTGCAGAGGGCTTTCTGTTGGTACAAATAGTTCCGTCAACGACGACAACGCATGTGCCCATCTAGAGCACTGCTCCATAACTTACAGAGCATAGCTCCGTTCCATACAGAACATTGTTCTGTAACCTCCAGAGCATTGTTCTGTAACCTCCAGAGCATTGCTCCTTAACGCCCAAAGCATTGCTTTCGGAGGCCAGGAGCATTGCTTTTGGAGGCCAAGAGCATTGTTCTGACAGTCTGAAAGCAATGCTTTTAGAGTCTGGGAGTAATGCTTTTAGACGTGAAAAGCATAGCTTTTGGAAGGAATGGAAACTTGTGTAGCAAATGTAGCATGTGTAGCAGAACATCTAGGATTCATTTTTTTCGAACACAATTCACACGAATGAATACAAAAATCGCCCATTTCATCGGGAATTATGATGCATTTGTGTGTGTTTTCTCTATGTGACAAAACGGGCGTCAACCAAAACTGTTAAGTAGTTGTTAAGTGATTTCCTTGGTTTTTTCTTGGTTTATTCGTATATTTGCCGCCATGAAATGTAAATGGATTCTTCTAATACTCGTCCTCTTTGCACTGACGGCATGCACCACCGACCACGAGGCGATGCAACAGCGGTTGAAGTACGTCAGCGACTGCAACCGTGCCGACACCGTGTTCACTGAACGCTGGCTCCCCACCGTTGACTCCCTCGTCAGCTACTTCGACCGTCACGGTTCAGCGAACGACCGTATGATGGCTCATTATGTGCAAGGCCGCGTCTATCATGACATGGGTGAAGCCCCGCAGGCCCTCGAGTGCTACCAGCGTGCCGCCGAGGTGGCCGACACCACCAGTTCTGACTGCGACCTCTACACGCTCCATGCCGTGTATGGGCAGATGGCCGATCTCTTTGATGCGCAATACCTTCCCGATGATGAAATGCAGGCATTGCAAATGACAGAAAAATTTGCACGGAAGGATGGTAATACCATTAGCGCTATAAAAGCATACGAACTCAGATTAAGGCCATATTATTTGAATGGAGAGAAAGATAGTATGCTTTTCATCATGAAGAATGCCAGAAATTATTATTTACAAGCAGGTGACACTGCCGATGCAGCCACGGCAATCTATGCTGCAATAAGTATTTTTCTGGATCGCCATGATTATTCCGAGGCAAAACGACTTCTAGACATCTATGAAAAAGGCTCAGGTAATTTCGACAAAGACGGAAAAGTGCTGAAGGGAGAAATGTACTATTATGACAAGGGCCGTTATCTTTTAGCTGTAGGTCAGACATTTGAAGCCAAAAACTATTTTGAGAAGATATTGGGTAGTAATCTTTACGAAGCAAGATTCCGCGGTCTTCTCTCCGTTTATGAGAGACTGGGCATTGCCGACTCTATATCTAAATATGCCAAGCTCTTTGCTGCAGCCAACGACTCCAACTTCATGCATGTCAACCAGCGGCAGGTGGAGCAGGTTCGAGCCTCCTACAACTACCAGAAGCATGTGAAGGAGACACAAAGGCTAAAGGAGGCAAACACGTTGAAGGGTTGGCTGCTTTGCTTGGGTCTTTTGGCACTTCTGGTTCTGCTGTTCCTGTTGCTTTGGGTTCGAGCCAAAGCCCGTGAGAGGAAGCGGCGCCTCCAGGAGTTGCATCGCATCCACGAAGAGCTGCAGGCGAAGTACGCCCTGCTGACCGAGGATTACGAACAAAAGCTGGAAGAGATGAAGCGTCAGCAGGAGCAGGCAACAGACTCCGAGAACTCGCAAAGCCTCTCCCAGAAGATGGAAGCCCTGTCTTTTGCCATTCGTAAAGCTAATATCAAGAAAGAGGAGATAGCGATGAACACAGCTCACATGCAAGAATCGGCGGTGTTCCGTCGTCTGCAAGACGAGCCTACCATTGCCCGCAACGACAAAAGCATTTGGCCAGAGGTAGAAGCCGTAATCAATGAGGCCTATCCTGGTTTCACCGACCGTTTGCAACTGCTGCTCCCCAAGATGAGTGACAAGGAATGGCAGGTGTCGCTATTGCTGAAGGCCCAGCTGACTCACCAACTCATTGCTGAAATCATCTGCGAGACACAGGGCGGCGAGTCGAATATCCGCCGAAGGCTCAGCAAGAAGCTCTTCCCCTCCGAAACGCCGTCGTCTTCAAAATTCGACGATTTCATCGGGAGTTTGTAGCTGTTTGTGTACTATTTGTGAACCAGACAAAATGTCGTCAACCAAAACTGTTAAGTAGTTGTTAAGTGATTTCCTTGGTTTTTTCATTTTAATTATTTAAATTTGCAGCGGAAAAAGAAACTTTGTAATTAATATAATAAAAGGTGTTCGCTATGAAGAAAGTTCTACTATTCGCATTGTTGTTGCTGCCTCAGCTGCTGGTGGCACAAGAGATTTACGGCACCTATCTGAAAGACGGTAAGCAGTGGGTGTATAAGCACCATGTTACAGAGTCTGAATGCACAAATCCCGATCATGACGTTTTTGCATTGGGTAATTGGGAGGAAAAGGAATTGTATTTGCAGTCGTATTTTACTGTGATGGGAGATACCGTAAGGGGCAAAGACACGTATAAGAAACTGTACTACACCGACTCCTATCGCGACACCACCTATCTGATAGCCACTATCGGCGAGAGGCGCGGTTTATACTACATCTATAACGAGTATGGATCACATGTGAGTTATAATTTTCATTTGGAGGTCGGCGACAAGAACACGCCCTATTCCAACCAGTTCTCGGGGAATCCGGATAATCCTTTGCTATATGTGAAATCGAAAGATACCATACAGGTGGGAGACCGTTACTTCGAACGCCTCTCCTTTAGCTATAAAGATGATGGATCCCAATTCTATCCTATGGATCCTGATTACATCGCGGATGTCTGGATACGTGGCATAGGTAATCGTAATGAAGGTGTTTACGGCCCGTTTTACAACGAAATGAGCCCAACTGGCTTTTGGTATTCCAATGGTCACTGGCTAATTGAGAGCCGTCAATTCCTTGCCTGCTATGAGGATGGGGAATGCATTTTCAGTAACACTGATTTCAATGCGAATTCCGTCACAGGCATCGTGTCGCAGAAGCGCTACCGTTCATCCGAAACCGCCATCTACGACCTCTCGGGCCGACGAGTTGCAAATAGTTCCGAGTTTCAAGGTTCTAGTTTCAGGTTGCCCAAGGGGGTGTATATACAGAACGGGAAAAAGTTCGTGGTAAAGTAAGCGCAACCTTCGTTTATGCTTATCTTTGCATACCAATAAACAATCATATTAAACGATAATAGTAAAAGGACAAAGACTATGAGAAGAATGATTCTTTTTTATGCTGTGTTGCTTTCTGGAATGGGTTGTCAGGCAATATGGGCACAGACAATTTGTCATGATGAAATCTTTTATGAAATCAACACCAATACGATGACAGCAGAGGTTGTGGCTGGAGACTCCCCCTATACAGGTTCTGTTGTTATCCCCGACTCTATCGTTTTAGAAGGTAAGACATATCATGTTACTTCAGTAGGCGATGAAGCCTTTTATAACTGCGATGCTCTATCATCAGTTAAGATAGGCAAACAAATAGAACGAATTGGCAGTTCATCTTTCCAAAAATGTACTACCTTGAGAGAGGTCAATATTCCGAACGGTGTGTTAAGTATTGGAGGATATGCTTTCAGCCATTGCGACCAATTGGTTAAAGTTACATTAGGGGAGAATCTGAAGACTATCGGTATCTATGCTTTTGCAGAATGTAGAAATCTGAGGAAAGTAGTGATTCCTGATTCTGTCAGTCAGTTAAAAGATTATGCCTTTTCGAATTGTGTGAACCTACGGAACGTGGTTCTTGGAAAAGGGCTGATGAAAATAGCCAAAGGAGCATTCTCGCATTGCTCGGAATTAAGTGCAATTGCTATTCCTGAGGGGGTGCAGGTAATAGAGGATGACGCATTTATCAAATGCGGGTCCTTAGGCGCCGTGGAAATCCCGTCTAGCGTTACAACTATCGGTAACCAGGCATTTATGTCTTGTTCGTGTTTGAATGGCATTATTTTGCATGAGGGTTTGGAGACGATAGGGGACAAAGCCTTCTTCGACTGTGGCTTCGTGAAGCGACTAGAGCTTCCCAACTCATTGACTTCGCTGGGCGAGGAATCCTTCTCTTCGTCGCAAGTCATAGAGATTGTTATAGGGGAGGGTCTGAAAGTCATTCCTAAGAATGCTTTCAGATCTTGTTATGCTCTACGCTCAGTATCTTTCTCTGAAGGTTTGACGACCATTGGTGAAACCGCTTTTGCTCATTGTGAATACTTACGGTCTTTGGTATTTCCTAAGAGTATCAGGACAATCGGGAAAAAAGCTTTTTCGATGTGTTTTGGCTTGGAAGAAGTAGTGATTCCTGATGGTTTGACAAAGATAGGGGAATACGTTTTCAGTGGTTGTAATAGTATGAAGACCTTGACCCTCAACAACACACTTGAGGAAATTGGCGAAGGGGCTTTTAACAGTTGTGAAAGATTAACCGATATCGTGTTGCCACCAACTGTAAAAGTGATAGGGTATGGAGCATTCATGACTTGTTCCAGCCTCAAGAACATTCAGTTGCACGAAGGTCTGCAGAGAATTGAAAAGTGTGCTTTTGCAGAATGCAGGGCATTAGAATCATTGGTTATACCTCAGGGTGTTGAAGTGATTCCCTATGAGTTTTGCCGTGCTTGTGAGAGTTTGGAAAGCGTAGACATTCCGCAGAGTGTGACCGTTATCGAAGATAGGGCTTTCTATGGGTGCAGGTCTTTGCAGTCGGTAGTTGTTCCGGATAGTGTTGATATCATCAAGAGTTATACGTTTGCTGACTGTTCCAGTCTGAACAAGGTCACTTTGCCTGATCAACTGACGAGAATCTATGCTGCTGCTTTCTATAGATGCTCCTCATTATGTTCCATAAAGTTACCAAAAACATTAATTTCGATAGGTGGGGCAGCCTTTGCTGAATGTAGTTCTCTGTTTTCTGTTTCTATTCCTGATAATGTTTGGGATATTGAACAGTCGGCATTCGCTGGCTGTACTGCGTTGAAAACTATTTCATTGGGTTCGGGGCTTAAGTTTATGTACTATGATACATTTGGATATTGTCATTCGGTTGAGGATGTATATTGTTATGCCACAGCAGCGCCCTATTGTGATCAACAGACATTCCAAGGTGTACCGTTTGAGACGGCAGTCTTGCATGTTCCTGACTCGGCATTGCATAGCTATCAGGAAACGGAGCCATGGAAGAACTTTGCGCTGATAGTCGGCATTGAGTCAGAAGAAAAGGATGTGCCGGCCATGCTATCTAATAATCCATCATGGACATACCACTCACGAGTGTATGACAGGGTGACATATCCGATGCCGATAGGTTATACAAATGCAGAGATACACTATTCGTTGTCGGATAGTATTGAAAAGAACGGGAAGACATATCTCACGCTTACCCGTGAGGAATACGATGTCACTGCTAAGCCAGGATCGATGCAGGCGAATCGCATAGCAGGCAAAGACTACAGCCTCGGTATCAGAGAAGAAGGCGGAAGAATCTTTGTTGATGCCGATGAGTTCCAGGCACTCTATGGTGACAAGTCGACGGTACCCTATGAACAGGTTGATGATGAATACCTCATTTACGACTTCACGCTGAAGAAAGGCGAATTTTTCGGTGCAGGCGATGTTTTCGTTGAAAATATCGATGTTGTGAAGACTATGGATGGTGTTGACAGGAAACTATATGTCCTAAGTAGCGGACACAAGATATTGGAAGGGATTGGTTGCTTGTATTCCGAAGGAGAACTGATAAACTACCTTGCCTATCCTCCTGTGGAAGAAACCTCAATAGGATGGAAATATACTTTCTTGGGTAACTATCTTAAAAATGACGAGATTATATACGGAATCTCCTCAGAAGATGTTGATCAACTAATTACAAATATTGATTTACAACAAATAAGACAAGTAGATTCCAATGCCATCTACGACCTCTCGGGCCGACGAGTGGCAAATAGTTCCGAGTTTCAAGGTTCTAGCAAACTTCCCAAGGGCGTATATATACAAAGCGGGAAGAAGTTCGTGGTGAAATAACGATATCATTTAACTCTCAAAACAATGATATGATGACTGGAGGGGGCGCAGGCGCGCCTGCGTCCTTCCTTCCTCTCTTCCTTAGAAATGAGGGATGAAAGGAATGGAGTGTTAAAAGCGTGAAAGGCTTGCAGGACAAAAAGAAAATGCAATGATACAAATTTGCGTAATGCACCTTTGTATCATTGCATTTTTTTTTCCTATAACAGCCAGCGAAGGTAACTTGTGATGGTTGCCGTTTGCAGGTGGGCTACTCAATGTTTTGCTGCACGCGGTCGTAGAACTGCTCGACGATGGTGAGCATGTCGACGGGCAGGAACTCAAGGGCACGCTCGGCAATGGCATCGGGAATCTCGTAGCAGGCCTCGGCGACGGAACAGGCGATGGCACCCTTTGTGTCGGTGTCGCCCTGCGCCATGATGGCATTACGAAGTGTTCCCTCAAAGTCCTCGGCATCGAGAAAGCACCGCAGCGCCCAGGGCACGGTCTCCTGACAGGTGGAGTCGAAGTGTCCGTTGGAGCCGATGCGGAAGATGTCGCGCAGCGGCGGCAGCTGGTACTGGAAGTTGCGTGCCACAGCACCTTCTATCTCGTCCTTCGTCAGTCGGCAGGTGCGAAGCCAATAGATGACAGTGGCGATGCATTGTGCACCGCGGATGCCTTCCTGGTGGCAGTGGCTCACCTCAGCGCTCTGCTTGGCTTGCCGTTGCACTTCTTCATAGTCGTTGAAGAGCCATCCCACGGGGCTGACGCGCATGGCCGACCCGTTGCCGAAGGAGGCCTGCGGCAGGTGGTTGCGCTCGCCGAGCCAGTGGAGGAACATGTTTCCGTAGCCACCCTTGGGGTTGGGGTAGCGTTGGCACCATTCCACGAGCGTCTCCTTGTAAGGTCGTTCGTTGAGAATGGCATCAGCAATGGCGACGGTACAAATGGTATCGTCGGTGAAGTCACAGTCGTCAGTGAAGAGTTCGAACCCTTCCGTGGGCTTCTCGTCGAACTCGAAGCGCGACCCTACAATATCTCCGATAATTGCTCCAAGCATAATAGAGGTAGTTGATAGTTAATAGTGGATAGTGGAAAGTTTGTGAAAGGTGCTTTGAACCTTGAACGCTGCGTCGCAGCTTATGAAGCTTAATCGCGCCTTCGGCGCAAGTACTCCCTCCGAGAATCGAACTCGGATCTAATCTTTAGGAGAGACTTGTTCTATCCATTGAACTAAGGGAGCCCATCGACGCACATTTGCGTTACAAGGTGCAAAGTTACGAAAAATCGAGCGCAGAACAAAAGAAACTCGTTTCTTTTTTATGCCGAGATGGAGTAACTTCGCGATTTTAATCGCAAAAGTACGAATAAGTGAGCGAAATGCAAAGAAAAAAAGATGTTTTTTTGCTTTACTTGGCATTTATATACATTTAGTCCCAATAGTTATTATTGTCAAGAATTAGTTACTATGTTTGCAGTCGAAAACGCCAAAGAACCGATAGGCGATAGCCCTAAGGGCTGAGAAATATTCCGCAACGTGAGGTGCAGAGGACCTCTTCGCTGCGCTTCAAGAACCTCTATA
>Ga0256404_1001947_pt1 | contig 47468 bp, 54 predicted proteins | sample RumenRJG_01DNA_FD_185990 | JGI IMG/M metagenome (GOLD analysis project Ga0256404, IMG submission 185990) | Bovine rumen microbial communities from Lethbridge, Alberta, Canada - RJG_01 | ecosystem: Host-associated > Mammals > Digestive system > Stomach > Rumen | place: Canada: Alberta | collected... | reverse complement strand
AGGAGTTGATATATGTTTAATTAAATACAAATAGTGGAGAAGAAATGTAAAAGTTTCTTCTCCTTTTAAAATAAAAAATAGTTTGAAAGGAGCAAATAAAAATGAGAAATAATGAATTAAAAGTAACAGAAGAATTTAAAAATCTATTCAATAATGAACTTGTAATTTACAAGAATATTTTAATAAAAGGAAGAAGTAAAATGACTTTCTATAATTATATTATAGTAACAAAGAAAGGTATTTTTGTTATTAGAAATAAAACAATTTTAGGTCAAATATATGCAAACAAATATGAAGTAAAATGGAAAACTTATGTTGGTTTTATACCTTTTATTTTTACAAATCCAGCATTAGATATTAGCTATAAAAGTTGTGATTTAAATTTTGTTTCAGACTGTGAAGTAGATAAAATTATTCCAATTTCTATCATTAAAAATCAAAAAGTAGATCACTTTTTTGTTGATATGGATTATAGAGAAAAGGAAAATTTTTATAATGAATTATTGAATGATAATGACTATTTTTCTAATGAAGAAGTAAGCAAAATATGTGAAAGAATTGAAGATAAAGCACTTATTTTTAGCAAATTGTAAGGGCTTCATAGTTTGACAGTATATTAAAAGCAAGCGTCGCATTTATACTCCCGTATAAATAATGCTTGTCAGTTTTTAGGGGAAACTGATTGATGGGGAATTGCTTCCCCAAACCCCTTAATATTTTTAAGCCAGTCTGAAAAAAGACTGGTAATTTTTTTGAAAGGAGAACAAAAAAATATGAGAAAGAGAAATATAAAGAAACAAATATGGATAGATGCAAAAGAAGATGAATTACTAAAGAAAAAATCAAAAGAAGCAGGACTAACTGAATCAGAATTTATTAGAAGTACAATTAAAGGTTATAAAATAAAAGCACAACCAACTGAGGAAATAAAATCTTTTCAAAAAGAAATATATGGAATAGCAAATAATATAAATCAGATTGCAAGAATTGCAAATTCAAGATATAGCACATCACATGATGATTATAGTTATATTTCAAAAGAATTGTCAGATTTTATTTTGAGGTTTGAAAAGAAAATATATTCAAGACAAAAATAAGGAGGTGGCTTATGGCGATTACTAAATATAAAGTTATAAAAAAGAATTTAGAGGCAGCAATAAATTATGTTAAAAATGGAGAAAAAACCGAACATGGAATTTTAATATCTGGAATAAATTGTTTACCAGAAACTGCTTATACTCAAATGATGCTAACAAAGAAAAATTTTCATAAAGAAGGTGGAAGATTAGGCTATCACTTTATACAATCATTTAATGGAAAAGAAGTATCAGCTAGGCAATGTAATGATATAGGCATGGAACTTGCTGAAAGTTTATGGGGAGATAAATATCAAGTATTAGTTTGCACACATACTGATAAAGAGAATGTCCATAACCATATTATTTTAAATTCGGTTTCATTTGTTGATGGAAGTAAATATCACAATTCAAATGTAGAATTAGCATTAGTTAGAGAAACAAATGATGAACTATGTAGAAAATATAGACTATCAGTAATAGAAACTGATAAAGCAAATAAAGAAAAAGATATAGCAAGAAGTAGAATTAAAAATTATAATCGCAATAGTGGAAAAATGGAACTTATAAAGAATGATATTGACGAAGCAATTAAAGAGGCAAGAAAATATCAGGAATTTGCAGATTTTTTGGCATATAAAGGCTATTATATCAAAAAGTCTGGAGATTCAATATCTATATCAACTCCATATTATAATAGGAATATAAGACTTGCAAGAGCTTTTGGAGAAGACTATACTTTTGAAAATATAAAGAACAGAATTTATTATAAAAATTATCAATTCAAAGAAGATAAAGTATATAAAGTAAAAATATATGAAGGTGTAAAAATAGATCCTTTTTTATTGGAACACTCTCATTTTTATAGGTGGTATGTGCATTTTTTATATGTTTTAGGAAAGTTACCACCTAAAATACACTATATTGAAAGAACACCAGAATATTATAAAGAAATAGATAAATTTAGTAAGCTATGTGATGAACTTAGTTTGATTAGTAGCAAAGATTTGAAATCAATAGAAGATGCCCAAAATTTAAGAACTCAATATTTAGAAGAAGTTTCTCCTTTAAAGGCTCAAAAAGAAATATATATGAAATTATATAACAAAACAGATAATGCAGCCGATAAAACGATTTTGAAGGCAAGAATTAATATCTTAAATGAAGATATTGAAAGAATAAATAGGAAAATACAAACTTGCAGAAAAATAATTAGTAAAGCTGAAAAAGGAGAAAAAGAAGACTGGATAATACAAAAGAGATTTCAAGATAATAAAGAAAGAAGTGAAAAAGAAGCTACTAAAACTAAGAACAAAAATAAAATAAGATAGGGCTACAAATAAGTGGCTCTATCTATATTATTTTTTCTTTTTAATTACTTTGATTAAATCATTATAATCAATATCTAAAATCATACAAATGGCAATTAGTTCATAATCTTTTAAAATCATATTTTGTCTTTCAATTCTATATAATTCATCTGGATTAATAGGAACATCTATTAAATCTAACTCTCTTGAAACATCTGCTCTAGACATATTTTTGCTCTTTCTATATTTTTCAATTATTTTACCGTATGCATTACTCTTCCCATCAAATTTTTTCATAATCTACCCTCAATACTATTATTATGTATTGATTTTATAATATTTATTATGTTATAGTTTAGCAGATAGCCTGCTAAAAGATATAAAAATATAATTTGGAGGAGTATTATGAAGAAAGATATAGAAATGAGTAGAAAAGTGGATGAATTGGGAAGAATAGTTATTCCAAAAGAGATAAGGGATAAATTTGGTATAAAAACTAATGACAGAATGGATATTTATGTTGAAAATAATGTAATAAGTTTAGTAAAAGATAGTCATAAATGCATTTTTTGTTCTAGTACAAAGGATTTAATAGACTACAATAATAAACATGTGTGCAATAAATGTATGCAAAAGCTAGTAAAAAAGTTTATGATAATGTGATTATAAAATAGGTGAGTGAAATTGAAATTCATTCGCTTTTGTGATATTATTATAGAGAAATAAAGATGTTAACAATATTGTAATATTGTTAACATGTCAGGTATTAAAAAATAGGTGTAAAAAAGAATGAATAATATAAAATTTGAAGGATTAGGAATTGATTTAAATGTTAATCCAGTATTAGTAGATTTTAATGGAATAAAAATATATTGGTATGCTTTTATAATAATTACAGGAATAGCAATATGTTTATTACTTTGCAAAAAAGATGATGGAAAGTATAATGTAAAGTTTGATGAAATATTGCTACTAGCCTTATTTTTACTACCTATATCAATAATTTGTGCTAGACTTTATTTTGTATTATTCAAATTAGATTATTATATGCAAAATCCATTAGAAATACTAAATATTAGAAATGGTGGCTTAGCAATATATGGTGGGATAATAGGTGCAATTTTAACAATTGTTTTATTTTGTAAAAAGAAAAAGATAAACATTCTAGATATGTGTGATTATATTGCTCCCTATTTACCACTAGGACAAGCAATAGGAAGATGGGGAAATTTCTTTAATGGTGAAGCACATGGGACTGAAACAAATTCTATTTTTAGAATGGGAATAATGGAAAATGGAAATTATATTCAAGTTCACCCTACTTTTCTTTATGAATCCATTTGTACTTTTATAATATTTATTATTCTATTTACAAAAAAAAATAATAGAAAATATACAGGACAATTAACATATCTATATTTCTTTCTATATAGCATTGTAAGAGCTTTTATAGAAGGATTAAGGACAGATAGTCTTATGCTTGGAAATTTTAGAATATCACAAATATTATCAATCATTTTAAGTATAGTTTGTGGAAGTATTTTAATATATAAAAGGATTAAGAATAAAAATGAATAAAAGAAACTATGTAATAGCCTTAATTATAATAATAGTAGATCAATTAACAAAATTTCTTGTAATAAATAAAAATATTGAGATTATTCCAAATTTTTTAAATATTACATATACACGAAATACTAGTGCAGCTTTTGGCATAGGCACATTAAATATAATTACGATAATAAGTATTTTACTTTTAATTGCTATTATTGCATTTATAATTAAGGAAAATAAAAAAATAACACACTTTATACCATTTATTTTAATAATATCTGGAACGATAGGAAATTTAATTGATAGAATATTTAGAGGTTATGTTATTGACTTTATAGACGTAAATATATTTAATTTTCCTAATTTTAACATAGCAGATATTTGTATAACATTAGGAATTTTCTTTATTGCATTTATACTAATAAAACAAATTCTGAAACGGAGATGAGAAAAATGTATTTTAATAAAATAATACCAGAACTATCAGTTTCAAATCTAGAAAAGAGCCTTAAATTCTATAAAACAATAGGATTTAAAATTGAATATGAAAGACCTGAAAACAAATTTGTATTTCTTTCTTTAGGAGAAATACAATTTATGCTACAAGAAATAACTGACAACGACAAATGGGATGTAGCACCTCTTACCTATCCTTTTGGAAATGGAATCAATTTTCAGCTAGAAGTAGAAAATGTAGATAAAATATATAATCTACTTAAAGAAAACAATTATAAAATTACTTTTGAGATTGAAGAAAATTGGTATAGACAGGATGACAAGATTCTTGGAAACAAAGAATTTTTGGTACAAGACCCAGATGGCTATTTATTAAGATTTTCAGAGGATTTGGGAACTAAATAAAATATCTGCAAATATATTTAATTTTTTTTAAATTTTATGATATAATGTAACAGATTATAACGTAATAAAAATTGAAAGGGGGGAATTGTTTTGTTTGTAATTATAGTAAGTTTTGCAGAAGCAGTAAGTTATTACGCATTGGCGATTACAGGTGTATTATGGCTCATACTAGCAATTTTTGGAGGAACTCTTGTAGATCAAGCTGTAACAATCTCAAATTTCGTAACTTCTATTATTTTACTTATTTGTGCAATTGGAAATATAATAAATCTTTTTAATTCAAGAGAAAAGAAAAGCTATAAAATACTTGGGATTGTGGAGTTATCTATATTAATTGGAGCAGGAATATATGGTGCAATAGTACCATATAACAATATGATGTTCAAATATAGTTATGTGACATGGGCTAGTATTATACAGACAACTTGGATTCCAGCATTACTAATAAACATTATTAATTCATATATAGAAGAACACGAAATTAAGGAAACTATCGTTTCTACACTTTCTATTATGGTTTTAGGGTTTTGTATAGGTCAAATTGCTACTATTGGATTATGGCTATTTACAGGAGTGGATAATACTAAAAATTTATATAGTCACATTACATATTACGAAAATAAGAACATTGAGGCAAATGATTTTTCTGATTTAGATGCAATGAATAAAGCCTTAGATGACTTCAAGGAGACTCTAAAGCAAAAAAATATTGATGTAACAGTAAGTAGTAATATAACAAGTGAAATATTAGCCACAAAAACATTTGCAAATGATTATGTTTCTAAATATGGGCTAGAAATGATTAAAGTTACTAGATTATTAAATAATAACATGAAATACAGAGTATCAAATAAAAGGACATCAGAGGCAACAACATTTTTCTTTGATGCTACAGAGAATAAATTTACTGAATACGATAAAGAAAAAGTTATAGCAAAAGAAAAAGTAGAAGCTGAGCAACTTAAGTCTAAATTTGAAAATTATGCAATTGAAATTATAAGAAAAGATTTAGGTTATTATGAAGCAGGAGATTATTTCAAAAATACAGAGCCTGAATTATCAAAAAATTTTAATGTAACTCAAGGCAGTAATGCAGAAGATGGAGAATTGCAAAAAGAAATAAAATTTACAAGTGGGGATAAAGATATGTATTTCTTATTCCGTTTTTCTGGAAAAACACTTATATATACTGATGTTCACTTAAACGAAACGATTTATAATTAAATAAGAAAGAGGGTTAATAAATATGGATAGAGAACAAGAATTTTTAAAATTAACACAAGTTGTAAGACAACTTATAAGTGATGGTTATAATAGAAGACAATTAAACTTATATAAGAAAATTTGTGATATATTACAAATAAAATCATTACCAGTAACTTTTAAAACACAGTCAATGTTTAAAAAGATAGATACAATAGATGTTTTAAGAAAAAACAAGCCAATGCATTTTGTTGGATTCATTGATGTAAATCAGAATGGAAAAGTTACATTTTCGGCAAATGCAAGTTCTGATTTAGACCCAATGAAACAAAGAGCTTTAAATCGTATGAATGCTGGTTCAGATTATGGAACTATGACATGTGAAGCTGAATCTGAATTGATTAAGAATAATCCTAATTTAGATGTAGATGCTTTAATTGAAACATTACAGAAAAAGTGTTAATAAAAATAAAAGTAGGCTATTTTAAATAGCTTATTTTTTTATCTGCAAATATATTTAATTTTTAAAAATTTTGTGATATAATGTAACAGATTATAACGTAATAAAATTGAAAGGGGTAATAAAATGAAGAAGAAAATTTTAGCAATTGGAATAATTGCAATGCTATTTGCAATGTTAATTGTTTTAACTGGTTGTGGAAATGATGAACAGAAAACAAACAATATGACTGAGAATGAAACAAATACTGAAATTTCTATAAATGAAGAAAATGATGTATTAAATGTGGGAGCTTTTACATTAAAATATGGTACTTATATTGGAACACCTACAAGTGGCAGTAATAATTTAACTGAAAATTGCGAAATTTCTAAAAATAAATTTATAATAGGCACAGAAAGCTATGAATACATAGTATCAGGAAATTCAATTGTTGCTAAAAATGCTGATGCTGTTAAATTAAATGTAACTGCAAATGATACTTTTACAGATGCACAGGGAATATATAAATTTGTTTATAAAGATAAAAATTCCAGTTCATCTATAGATAATAAAACTACAGAATCTAAATTAAATAATTCTTCAATTGAAGATACAGTAAAAGCTTTTTATACAGCTTTATATCACCAAGATTCAAAAATGGCTTATCAATACATAGATTTTGTTGGTGTTGTTGCTTGGGCTGAAAAAGAAACTGGTCGAAATGTTAATGAAGTAGAAAGTTTCCAAAAAAAGTATAATGAAATTTTAAGCGATACAAATCGTGTAAATGAAATAAATAAATATTTTAGTAATGAAGATATTTACACAAAAATTAACAACGATATTACATATAGGGATATAACTTTTGACTTAAAAGAACAAGAATCATGTGAAAATAATATTTATAGTATAAAAGTTGGGGTACGTTATACATTAGCTGGAACTCAGACAGGAATAGATAAAAAATTATATTTAATTAATAAAAATGGTAAATATTATTTTGTTTCAGAAGATATATTATGGGATAAACAAATTTTAAAAGAAATTGTTCCAGACTATGGAATTGTAAAGTGGAATTAGGAGTTTGATTTATGAAAAAGTTATTTAATATAATATACTCACTTTTAGGAATAATTGGAGGAGTAGCAATATCTAACTTGTTATATTTGGTTTCATCTGAGGGTGTAATGTCTGGTGAATCTGGAGAATATGCTTATGCTACAGAGATTATGATTATTATGCTTATGGGTTCTTTTCTATATAGCTATATACTAAAATTAATAAGATCAATAATTAGTGGAATATTTGTAAGAAGTGATACTATTCAACCAATTGCTAAATATACAAATTTAATTTCATACATAATTTCTGCGATTGGTTCATCCTATTTAATAATAAAAAATAATACAACATCTGATACAGCTTTATTTGTTACAATTATACTTGGAGTGGCTATATCAATATTTACTTTTGTGTATAATCGTAATGATGATGAATTCTATATAGCTGTACCAAAGTTTAAAAGTAAAAAAATAAGTGAAGTTGCTATTAAAGAAAATAACAAAAGGGTAACATTTAATTTTTTAGGGATAATATTTGGAGTTGCTTTTACTGTATTTGTTAATTTTGCACATAAAACAGCTTTTACTGTTAACTTAGTATCAGATAAAGAAGTAAATAATGTATTACGAATTGTCGTTGTTGCTATCGCATGCATTGTTATATTGTTTATATTGAATCAAATATTATTGGTATATTGTAAAAAGAAATATAATAAACAATTTAAAAATTACTATGTAATAAAAGACTATTTTGTAGACAGTTTTACAATAGTATATACTATATCTGCATATTTTTCTTTTGTTTATTTTTTAGGCATAAATAGATATCTTGCAATTTTATATGTATTAGGAATTAAACTTTTAATAAAACAATTTTTACCAGAATCAATTGATCCAGATTTTGTATATACTGGTTCAACAGGAAGTAGTTATTGGTATGAAAAATATGTAAAGGATTCACATAGTGATTGTGGTGATATGAAATTTGGATTTTTTAGTAATGGTACTTCTTATTTTTCATATGATATAGCACCAGGAATTAGTAAAACTTCATATACTGACAATAATGGTAATGTAACAGATGTAACATCATTTGATATAACAGATAACTTAAAATATAAATCATTTGAAAAAAGAGATTAATAATAAAAAATAAGCTATTCATGTAGCTTATTTTTTTATCTGTAAATAGGTTTATTTTTTAAAAATTTTGTGGTATAATGTAACAGATTATAACGTATATAAAAATTGAAAGGGGTAATTAAATTGAAAAGGAAGATTTTGATTTTTAGTATTGTAGCAATGTTAATTGCTATGCTAGTAATTCTAACAGGATGTGGAAATGAAAATGCAGACAATAATAACGACAATAGCATAAAAAATACTTCTGATAACTCTAAAAATAATACTGAAGAAGTAGAAATTGGTGAAGCTATAAATTCAGACAAATACGGATGGTATGTAAAAAATTACAAATCCTCTAATGATGAAGAAATTACTTGGCAATTATTTTATCAAGATAGTAACTGGACTTATATAATTAGTGAAGAATCAGTAAAAAATATTACATTATCTAAAGAAATTAGTGATGATATGTACACTAACGGCTCAAATGATATTGATAAAAATTTAATAAAGTTAAATAAATTATGGTTTGATAAACTTGGAAGCAATTCTAGTACAAGTGCTAATGCTAAAGCAACAGCATACATGCTAGATCAAAATATCTGGAAAGATTATAAAGATATAGAAGGAAAAGCAAAGTATGCTATTGGCGGTGTAACAATGGATTTATTTAGTGCTTCATATAACACAACACAAGATAAAAAGATTTATACTTCTGTTCCAGATGAAAATGGTTATGATACAAAAGATGGATATTCGAATTATGGAGCAGTAAAACATTCTATGAATAATGGATTATATAATGATGGAAAAACAAAATATATTTTAACAGCATCACCAGCAAGTTTTTCTGATTCATTTATTAGAGCTATATGCTATGGACAAGGAAGTCAAGGATTTATTGGAAGTGAAGGTACATATACTTCTGGAGGAATAAGACCAATAGTTATAATTCCAACAAATTCTTTTAATTCTTATTATGAATTAAGCAATAATAAGTAATGAAAAAAGGGGTAGAAAAATGTTTTTATTGATTGATTTTGATGACATTGGAGACGGATTAACTGCTGGAATTGGAATATTTTTAAAAATATTTTTTACATTAGGGATATTAGGATTAATTTATGTCTTTGTAGGCACATGTGATGTAAATATTTTTGTAAGAGTAACTGCTGCAATAAGTTTAGCAATGTTAATCTCAAATATTTTAACAATAATTGAAGGAGCTAAATATTTAAAATGGCAAAAAAAGAAGCAAGAAGAAAAATTATATAGTGAAAAATATACTAAAAAAGTAAAAAATAGTTTAACAATAGTTACTATAGCCACAATTATATTATTCATTATAGGATATTTTATAAACTTTAAATTTGGAAAAATAACAATAAAAGGAATTGCAAGTGCTTCCATATTTACATTCTTTTTTAATATAATTTTTTGCTACTTATTAAATAGTAATTATATCTTTGAAAAAAAAGAATTTAAAACTTACACAACAGTTCTTTTAGAATTCTTAAAGGGCAGATTGCTTGGACAGGTTTTACCGATTTTTATAATAAGTTTAGTTATAATTAGTTTATGTTGTACTATTTCTCAAAATTTTGACGATACAAATTTCGTAAAATCTATGGTCAATAAAATGCGCTATAATGTAAGTTATTATAACAATCAATATGAAAAATATAGAAATGGTAAATCTATAAAAGAACTTACTCAAAACGAAATAAATCATATAATACAAGATTTATCAGAAAACGAAGCAGAAATAGATAAACTCTCTAAAATAAAGACAGGAATGAATCGCAGTGAGCTTGTAAATAAAGAAGAATTTCTATATCAATATCTTATTACAGAAGAATTGATGAAAGAATTTAATGACCAAACTGGAATAAAAATAGGGTTATCTACTAGATTTAAGAATGAAAATTATAATAATTTATTTATTTTAACATTAAACGATGATGCAACAGGAGAACCCGAATATTATAAGTTTGATTTAAAAACAAAAATTATTGGTGATAAGTTTGAAAATAAAATAGATGCAACTAAATATCTAGAACAAATAAAACAAAGTATAAAAAGTGAAAAATAGGCTATTTACGAATAGTCTATTTTTTTGCTCACAAATATTTGTAAATCTATTAACAATTTTTAAATTTTATGATAGAATAGAGAAAATAATTTAAAGAAGGGAGCGTATTAAAACTATGAAAAGTCTTGTAAGCCTTGATTTTGTATATATATATATCGACACTCTTAAAGACCTAGTTGCAAGAAATTGCAATAGTTTTAATATGCTTGTAAAAAGGAATTTAAAGATTAGCCGTATTCCACTTGCGGTTGCTCTTTGAGTTCCTTTTTGTTGTGTAAGGGGGAATAAAAAGTGAAAAATGTATTTAAAAAATTAAAATATGGTTTAGGACACAATAAAATAACAACCATATTAGCTTTAGGATTAATTATACCACTAGTTCTAATAATATCTCTAAAGGAAAAAAATGTAGATAATATTTTAATGACATTTTTAATAGTACCAATAGTATATAGACTTATTGGTAGAGTAATAATTAAAATGTTAGTTAAAGCAGGGAAAAATGAAAGTACAGATTATTTCATAATAGCTACTAGAATTGTTGCAATGGTAGTATTCTTTGTAGTGGCATTGATTGCAAATGCAAGTGGAGCAATCAATTATCCATTTTTAGCAATTGTTCTATTAAGTATTGCTATGGGATACTTTGATAAATTTGTATTCATTGTAATTGGAAGTTTGTTTCATATATCAGCAGAAGGTTTTGTATATGGAAATCCAAGTAGCGTAGATAGTGTAGATGTATTATTAGGAAAATCGGCAAATTCTTATACTCAACCAGACGGAACGGTTATTTATAAAGATAGCACAGGTAAAACCATAGGCTCATCAAAATATGATGAAAAAACTGGAGAAACAACTTATTGGAATGAAAGTTTAGGATATGTTGGAAAATCAACTAAGGGTGTTAATAATAGCAAAGAATATTACGATAAAGACATAAATTATAAAGGAAAATCAGTAAAAGAAAATGATGGAACTACATCATATTATGATGAAAAATCAAATTATGCAGGTAAATCTGTTAATAATAGTGATGGAACATCAACATATCATAAAAATTAATAAATAGAGTGAAATTTTTATTTGAAAGGGGTAAAAAAGTGAAAAGAAAAATTTTGATTTTTAGTATTGTAGCAATGCTAATTGCTATGTTAATTTTTTTAGCTGGCTGTGGAAATAAAAGCGAAAATAGTGATTCTAATAATAAAAATGATGAAAAAATAGAAACTGGTAAGTTAGATTTAGAAGTTGAAAATTTACAAGATTTTTCAGAAGGATTATGTGCTATAAAACAAAATGGAAAATGGGGATATATAGATAAAAAAGGAAATACGGTTATTGATTGTATTTATGAAGATGCTAAGGACTTTTCAGAAGGATTGGCAGTAGTAAAAAAAAATAGTAAATGCGGATACATTAACAATAAAGGAGAAGTTGTAATTGATTTTAAATACGATTCAGCAGATAGCTTTTCTTTTGGATACGGAGTTGGCTATATAGGAAGAAGTAAAAATATAGTTATTGATAAAAGTGGAAATGAAATTATAAATAAATCATATTCAATGATTTTTGGACCTATTTCTGAGAACTTATTTATTATAGCTCCTAGTACAGGAATGTATGCGGTAGTTGATAAAGATGAAAATATTTTGCTTGATGGAATTAAGCAAGCTGGTAAAAAAGTAGATGGATATATACCAGTACAACAATGGGGTTCTGGCGATAAATGGGGATTTATTGATGAACAAGGAAAATTAGTTATTGATTATACTTATGATTTTGCTGGGCCTTTTGTAGATGGACTTGCAGGTGTTGTTAAAGATGGCAATATAGGATATATTAATAAAAATAATGAATTTGTAATTGAAGCAAAATATCCATATAAAGATACTACAACTGTAAGAGATTATTCGTGTGGTTTAGTTAGAGGATATGACACTGATAAAAATACTTTCTTTGATACTAGTGGAAAACAAGCATTTTCAATAGAATATAATTCAGTAATGAGTTTTGTAGAAGATAGAGCTGAATGTGAAAAAAATAATAAATATGGATTTATAGATAAAACTGGAAAGGAAGTTATTGAGTGTAAATATGCTCATGTATTTGATTTTAGTGATGGATTAGCTAAAGTTTATAGTGATGAATATGTTAATTTTGAATTTATTGATAAAAATGGGAAAACAGTTTTAGCAGGTAAAGTTGTAGATAAAACATCAAGTAATTCATCATCAAGCGAGCCAGATGTTATAATATCTTCATCTAATAATACAAGTAATAATTCAAGTAGCAGTTCAAATAATACTACAAGCAATAGTACAGAAACAAGTTCATCAAAAACAACTACATCAAATAACAATTCAAACTCAAGTTCAAGTATAACAACAGAAGGTATAAAAATTGGAAATTATTTAGTTAAATTTGGTACATATAATGGTGATGCTGCTGTAATGGGAGATACATTAATTATAAAATCTGACGGAACTGCTACATTAAATGGAACAGCATATACATATAAGGTAGAAAAATCGACTTTTGCACAAGATTCTTCAGGAGGAACTACACAAGATGCACTAGTTTTTAGTGGAAGTAATCCTTTTACTTTATATGTAGATGATAACGGAAAAAGATTAACTCAAGGATCTGGATTTGATTATATATATAGTGGTAATTAATATTGGAGGTTTGAAATGAAAAATAAAATAGTAGCTATATCAATTATTGCAATTTTTGGACTTATGATGATAGCATTAACTGGTTGTGGCAGTAGTTCAAATAACATTGCAAATATTCTAAATGAAATAGTAAAAAGTTCTGTAGATACTTGGCCAGAAAAAGGAGCTCATACATTTACAATGTCAGATTTACAAGATACATTAAATAATAAAGGTTATAAGTTCACAATTATTGCCTGTGGAGATAGCAAATTTACAAAAGCAACAACAGAAAAGAAATTTACTGAAAATCCATCTAATTATTCAGGCAATGCATATAGTAATACAAGAGGGCTTGAAAGTGAATTAACATTTAATTATTGTTTGGTTTTAGATACCAAAACACAAAAGTATTATAATCTTGAAATAACATATAAAACTACTCAAATAAATGGAACAAATAAAGAATACCCTTATTTTCAAAATGTTAAAGAAATAAAATAGTTTTTTGAAAGGAATTATAATGAAAAAATTAGGTAAATTTATAGGTGGAGCAACTAAAAAAATAGGAGATATTATTAATATACTTTTTGGAGGGATTAAATTTGCAATACTACCTGCTTTAGTATGGTATGGCGGAACTCAAACATCATTATCTCGAATAAAAAAATATGGTGCAGAAAGCCCACAAGGAATTGAAGCTGCAAATATTGCTAATATACTAAGTATAGTTTGTGGTTCAATACTTGGAATTATTGCATTAATAGTAGTTGTATATATTATTAGAATATTGATTGGTAAGTTTCAACTTGAAGCTGATAGAGCTTCACATATATCAAGCTATACTCCAGAATATGATACTAGTAGCAATCAAAGTAGCAACTCTTTTGATTTTAATTCAAAAACTACATATATTAGAGATCAATTTGGGAATGTTACAGGTACTGCAAAAACATATTCTTACAATGACAAATATGGTGGTTTTGAAAATACAGAAATAAGAGACAATTTTGGAAATAAAAAAGGAGAAATAAAAGAATATAAATGGTAAAAATATAGACTATTGAAAAATAGTCTATATTCATATTAGCACATAGAAAGGAGAATTATTTTGAAGAATAAAAAAATAATATTGGTAGTATCAATAATTATAATAATTGCCATACTAATTGCTGTTTCTATATTTATGATGAATAAGAATAATGGCAATCAAAATGTAGGTAATCTCAAAGAAAGAGATGAAAAAGAATATATAGTTTCAACACCAAACAATAATAATATATCTGGACAATTTACAGACAAAAAAATAAATGATTCTAATTCAGCAATTACCTCTATTAAAGATATAAATAATCAATTGGATATAGACTTATCTAAATATAAATTTATAGAAGAAAAAAGTGATACTTCTGGAGACTATTTCAATACTTTTAAATTGAAACAAACATATAATGGAGTAGAAATATATGGTGCAGACCTAATTGTTTACACAGATAAGAACGGAAATGCAAAAGGTATAATCAATGGATGTGTAAATATGAATGATAATATAGAAACAAGTCCTAAAACATCTATAAATGATATCATAGATGGGGTGATTAACCAAAAACTACATGAATTAGAAATAAACCCAAATAATGTAACAATTAATAGTGATCTTGTTATTTATCCATATAATGATAAGTTTATATTAGTACATATTGTATATATAAACACTGACTTAGGAATGATAACTTTTTTCGTTAATGATGAAAATCAAGAAATTATTGATGAAAACTATAATATATATGGAATAGCTAGTTTAGATGAAGTAAGTAAATTTAAAAATGCAGAAACAGGCAAATACAGGTTATTAGATGAACAAAGAAATATTATTGTTACACATATGGATAACCCATTTTGGCATAATAAAGCACATTCATATTATGAATGGTCAACAATTCAAGAAGCAAATGATTTAGATATAGATACTGCTATAACTACATTGAACTTGGGGATAAAAATATATGACTACTATTATAATAGATTAAATAGAAAATCCATTAGAGGAAATAATGAATACCCAATAGCGTTAATTACAAATTGCATTTGGACGCTAGATGATAAATTAACTGATAGAGGACTAATGTTAAATAATGCGATGTATTCATATCAAGATGAATTTGATGCAATTTTGTTTTCTATTGACAATAAATTTAATGATGATATAGCAACAGTTGCTCATGAATATACACATGGGGTTTTTAGATCAATCATTGGAGAAGAAGTATCTGATAAATTGGAAACAAGTTCAGTTAATGAGGCATATGCTGACATTATTGGTATGTGTACAGAAGCATATTACAATTCATCTGAAGAATTAAGTGGAGAAATGAAAAAAGTTAAAAGAAATATTAAAGACTCTACACTTAAATTGTCTGATTTTGGTAAAAAATCATTATATGATGAACATGACTATTCTGTTATTTTATCTAAAGTTGCTTATACTATGAATGATTACTTTACAGTAAAAGAAATTGAACAATTATGGTATAATTCTATGAAATTATTAAGAAGTGATTGTACATTCTATAATAGTATGTATGCAGTAATAGAGACTTCAAAGATGATGGGATTTACAGAAGAACAACAAGAAAAAATAAAATCTGCATTTTATGAACAAGGATTTGAAGAAATAATTATTACAAATCCTCTTGAACATACTGCTGAAAATAAAAATGAATTATTAACAGAAATTGGTGCTGAAGAAAAAAAGAAAAATATAATAGGAACTTGGAAAGCAATAAGTACGGATAATGATAATTATTCTCTTGGATATATTTATGGTACAGGGTTAAAAGAGGCAAATGAGTTAAAATTAAATCAAGACGGAACTTATGTATTAGCTTTAGGATTAACATATTATCAAAAAGGAAACTACGAAATAGATACAGATGAAATTATATTAACTAATAATGTAAATGAAAGTGATAATCCAGATACGGAAATAATAGAAAAATTTACTATAAAAAATGATAAAATACTTTTACAGGAAACAATAGATGGAATAAATGTAAATGAAATATTTGAAAAAGAAAAATAGATTTTTTTGTGCAGAATATTTTGATATTAAGAACAAATAAAATATCCCGACTTGTTCACAATATTTTGGTATTGTAAACAAATATATAATGGAATATGAGTAAGTAATTACTCATATTTTTTTGACCTTTTATCTAAAAATAAGCCCTCTTATCTATATTTTATAGACATATTAGAAGCAAAATTATATAATTAAAATAACAAAAGAGAGGAATGAAATTTTGTTATGAATATTCATATAAACAGATCTGTAAATAAAGAATTAGAAAAGAACGAATTAAATATAAATATTGAATCATCAGAAAATAATAATGAAGTAGTAAACTTAATTGAATATATAAAAGAATATAGTAATAATAAAATTGTGGTATATGATGGCTATAATATGATTCAAGTTAGTATTAACGAAATAATGTATTTTTATAGTGAAGGTAATTATAACTTCTGCAAAACAAAAGATAAAGAATATAGAGTAAAAAGCAAACTATATGAAATAGAGAAAAAGAGCAAAGATTTTTTAAGAATATCAAAAAGCTGTATTATAAATATTAAACAAGTTAAGAGTTTTGATATTGGAGAAAACAGAAATATAATCGTAAGGTTTAATGATAACTCTGAACAATTTGTATCTAGGCGAAAGATAAAAGAAGTTATGAATTATTTGGATGAAAGGATGATGTAGTATGAAGTGGCTTAAAAAATATTATATTTATGCTATTGAATTTGTACTTGGAAATATTATATTTAATTTTATTTTTGCAATAATAAAAACATTAACATTAAATAGTATTGGAGCTATCAATGAAACATTTATAGAAAATTTTAAAATAAGTTTTGTAGAAACTTTTGTGGTGTATATAATAATTTATGTAATTGCAGTTATAGCACAAATTCTATATGATAAGTCCATAGTAAATAACCTTAATAATAAATTAAATAAAACAAAAGAAAGGGGGTAATGATTATGAACAATAAAAAAGTAATAATTTGTGTAATACTTGTAATATTAGTAATAGTTGCTATTGGATTTGGAATTTTCAAAGCAACTCATAATGAAAATTATTTATATAACCAAGATGGAACAGTTGTTGATGGAAAGAAAGATTTAATCAATCATTTAAAATCTATTGAAGATGTAAACGAAAGAAAAAATCAAATAGACTTTTCTGTTCAACAAAACATTATAACCCAAGAAGAAGCAAACGAATTATATTAAAAATAGTTATTACATACAATTTTATATAATATTTTAATTAGCAGGTTTTGTTATCTGCTAATTTTCGTTCTATAATATATTCATTCTAATTTATAAGGAGGAATGAATAATGAATGAGAACATTATAAAAATTGTATGTTCAGAAATGAATCAATATTTGAATAATTATCAAATGTCAAAATTGAACGAAACACTTTACAAAAGATTAGATTCTAATGATAATGAAATATCTAATAATGAGTATTTGGATAAATATATTAGCTCTAAAAAATTAGAAGGATGTTCAGATTTAACAATCAGAAATTACAATACACATATTATTAAATTATTTGAATATCTAAATAAAGATATAAGAACGATAGATACAGAAGATATAAGAGATTATTTATCATATTATCAAGGTATAAATAATTCTAAGAGTACAACTATTGATGGAGTAAGAAGATCACTATCTAGTTTTTTTACTTTCTTGGAAGAGGAAGATTATATTATAAAAAATCCTACAAGAAGAATACACAAAATTAAAACAGAAAAATTAGTTAAAGAAACATATTCAGATGAGATATTAGAAAGACTAAGAAATAAATGTGATAATATTAGAAATTTAGCAATTATTGATTTACTTTCTTCATCAGGAATGAGAATAAGTGAACTCGTAAATCTTAATATTGAAGATATTAACTTTGAAAATAAATCATGTATAGTATTTGGTAAAGGTAAAAAAATGAGAGAAGTTTATTTTGATGGTAAAGCAAAATTACATTTACAAGAATATTTAAGTAGTAGAACTGATGATAATAATGCATTAATAGTTAGTCAATATCAGCCTTATAAAAGAATAAGTTATAGAGGAATAGAAACAATGTTAAAAAGACTTGGTAAAGAACTTGGAATATGTAAAGTACATCCACACAAGTTTAGAAGAACATTAGCAACTCGAGCAATAGATAAAGGTATGCCAATAGAACAAGTACAACATCTATTAGGACATACTAAAATTGATACAACACTTCTTTATGCAATGGTTAATCAAAGTAATGTTAAAGTATCTCATAGGAAATACATTTGTTAGTACTATTTTAAAAACATTATCTAAATTGTAATATTTAACGAAAGGAAATAAATAAAGGTAGAAATCAATCTACCTTTATTGTTTTTTTAGCCATTCTATGTATTCTTTTTCAGTACTTACACCTTTACTAATATTTTCTTTCCATTTATTATTATCATCTTTGAAAATTTCAAACTCTCTTGCATATTTAGTATTACTTGGATTTCTTCTTGTTCTTAATAACAATTTTTGATAAACATTTCTATAAATTCTTAAATCATCATTCTCTTGTATTAATTTTTGTTGTACTTTAAAATGACCAATTTCTTTACAAGTCTTACCATTTTCATAAATATTACTACAATATATTTCATCTGATCTATTATCTGGAACAAAGAATTTGCCACAATTTCTACATTTTTTTATTTCAATATTAAGTTTTGCTATTTCTAAAAGTTCTATAAGCAGTGTTTGTATAATATCAGTACATTCAATGAAATAAGAAGAATTTATATTTGCTTTACTAACTATTCTTTGTGTTTCATCTTGCCTCATAGGATAATTAGAATAATCTCTTAATATCTCAAATGCAGATAAATTTATTTTTACTTTATTGTTATCGATTTTTTCTAATGATTTACTTCTAAAATCACTATTTGTCATAACTTGAAATCTTTGTAATGGTGTTAAGTCTTTTATTTCTTCCAGATTATTCATATTAAATATATATTCGATATCAAGTATTAAGTCTTGCCTAAATAAGCTAAAAATATATTTATTATCGTTAATTACTGTATCTTGTGATTTTTCATATTCATCAGAAGATACAGGATAATCAGAATACCTTATATCTGTTAAATTCAAAAAGAAGTTTATTCCATATTTTTTAATAAGAGTCTTAAAGCTGTCAGGAGTTTCAAAATCTGTGTTAAGAAAATCACAAAGTTGCTCTCCAATATTATATTCTTCTTTCTTTATATGAGAAGTATATGTATTTTGATATTTCTTATATATCTGGTAAATAATTATCTTCTTTTTATTACTCTCATCGAAATAAAATTTATTGCAATTTGTATCTAACATATTAAATAAGCTATCCATAACCTACTCCTAACTACATTTTTTAAATAAATGTTATTTTATTATAAATATTTTATCATAAACTATTGACAGTGTCAAACTTTCATGGTAAACTTATGTTAGTAAACAATAAAATAAATACAACAAAATAACAAATCTATAATTGTATCTAAAAATTGCAAGTAAAAAATGAAACCAAGAAAGGAGGGAGAAAATGGAGGCAGATGAAGTAAAACAAGAAATAATCAGATTATATTATGAGGAACACAAGAGACCATCAGAGATAGCACCTATTATTAAAAAGACACCTCAATATGTATCTAAAATTGTAACTAAAGATAAAAGATATAAAAAAGAGAAACAATACAAGAAACAGCAATCGCTAGAAAGAAAAAAAGCTTATAATAGAGAATATAGCAAAAGTTATGTTAGAAATGCAAAAGAGAAAGAAGATAGAGAAGAATATTATAAATTACTTGCACGAATAGATAAAGACAATAAGGTTTTATCAACTAAAACCGAAATGTCAGATGTTGATTTTGCAAAATGGAATAGGTCTATATATGATTATGCAAATAATTCTAGTAATTTAGTTGTGAAAAAAGATATTAATGTTACATTTGATGTACCTAAAATTGTGAGAAATGTGGTACAAGCAAGTAGCATAAGAAGTTCAAGAGTTTATTAAAAGGATTATTGTATAAAATTGTAAAATCAGGAAAAAATAAGGTAAGGAGGGATAAGATATGGCTGAAGTAAAACAGGATGTTAAAAAGAAAAAATATAAAAAGAAAAATGAATTTAGATTTAACATTATATTTAATAATAATGGAGAAACACTTGAAAGAATAGTTGAAAGAGCATTTGGAAATTATTGCTTAAAAAGTTAATATATTCCAATAATAAATTATAATAAATAGATAGCAATAAATGAGATAATATGATATAATTCTGGTCAGAAGAGTATCAATATTATCTCATTATTTTTAGCAGGAAGGAGGAAAAATGAGCTTTAATATAATGAATAATATTGATTATAAAGTAGGCATATATATAAGACTTTCAAAAGAAGACGAAGAAAAGGAAAAATATTCAGAAAGCGAGAGTATACAAAATCAAAGAACATTACTTATGCAATATATTAAGGAAAATAAACTTAATTTTATTTCAGAGTATGTTGATGATGGGGTAAGTGGCACAAGTTTTGATAGACCAGCATTCAATAAAATGATAGAAGATATTGAACAAGGCAAAATAAATATGATTATTACAAAGGATTTATCAAGACTTGGAAGAAACTATGTGCAATCTGGATATTATACAGAAACTTATTTTCCAGAGCATAATGTAAGATATATTGCTATTTTAGACAATATAGATACAGGACTAGACTCTGCAAATAATGATATTGCACCTTTCAAATCTATATTAAATGAAATGTATGCAAAAGACACATCTAAAAAGATAAATAGTGTATTACAATCAAAAAGAAAGCAGGGAGAATATTTAGGAACTGCACCTTATGGATACAAGAAAGATCCAGAAAATAAATATCATTTAATAAAAGATGAAGAAGCAGCAAAAGTTGTTAAAACTATTTTTAGAATGTTTCTTGAAGGATATGGAACAATGCAAATAGCAGATTATTTGTCAGAACAAAAAATACCAATTCCATCTGATTATAATAAAAGAAATAGAGGAACGAAATCAATAACTTATGGCTTATGGGCTCAATCTACAGTTAGATTTATTCTTTCAAATGAGGTATATACTGGAACAGTTATACAAGGTAAGAGAAAAAAGATTAGCTTTAAATCTAAAAAATTCGTAGATGTTCCAGAAGAAGATTGGATAAGAGTTCCTAACATGCACGAAGCAATAGTATCACAAGAAGATTATCAAAGAGCAAGAAGAATAATTGAAGATACAAAAGGTTCAAGAGTTGTTGAAAACGATTATTTGTTTAAAGGACTATTAAGATGCTATGATTGTAAGGGATATATAGGAATAAGAAGTCCAGATAAAAATGGTAATATATATGGCAGATGTCAAAGATATGGACGATATGGAAAATTTGATGTATGTTCTCCACATAATTTTAATTATCAAGTTTTTGAAGAAAGTATGATAGTAGTTTTAAGAGAAATTTGCAAAGAGTATTCAAATAAGAAAAAACTTGAAGAAATTGCAAAAAAGTCTAAATCAAAAGAAGATAAGAAATTGGAATTAGAAAATAAAATTGAGAATTATAAAACTCAAATAAAAAAGGAAACAAGAAAACTAGAACTATTATATGAAGATAGACTTGCAGAAATTATAACAGTTGAAAACTATATTGAAAATGCAAATAGAATTAAGAATGATGTTGAAGATTATCAAAAAAGAATTAAAGAACTTAAAAAAGAGCTTAATGGAGAGGATAAGCAAATAGATAAAAATGAAAAGTTGAATAATTTGGTAGATGAGTTCTTGAATATGGAAAAACCAAATAAAGAGATAATTAGAGAATTTATAGAAAGAATAGAAATTCATAGTGATAAACAAGTTGATATTTATTTTAACTTTAAACCACTACAAGAATTAAATGATAATTTAGAAAAATTTATATGTGCTAAAAAGGAATATGAGAGAAAGGCTGTATAGCAAGGGTTTGTGGCTAAAAAGAGAGAATATAAAAAATGGTCACAACAACAATACACTCATGCAGCAATTTGGGCAATAATTGCAGAGACGATGCTTGGAGAAGGCGAAAAAGCGACTGAACTATTTAGAATGATAAATCCAATAGAACATGCAAGAACAAAAGAAGCGGCAACTAAGTATAAGGTAGAACCTTATGTTATTGCGGCAGATATTTATGGACAAGGAAATCTGCTAGGTCGAGGAGGCTGGACATGGTATACTGGTTCATCATCTTGGATGTATGAAGCGGGACTTAAATATATTTTAGGTTTATATATAGAAAAGGGATATTTAACAATTAAGCCTTGTATTCCAAGTAATTGGACAGATTATAAAATACACTACAAATTTGGAAATAGTATTTATAATATTTTTGTAAAAAATCCAAATTCGAAAAATACAGGTGTTGAAAAAATGATATTTAATAATGAAGAAGTAAAAGAAAAAGAAATAAAATTAATAGATAATGGAAAAATAAATGAAATAGAAATTATAATGTAAAAATATAAAAGAAAGTATTCTGAAAATAATATTTATTATTTTAGGATATTTTCTTTTTTTATGCTATTAATAGTGAAAAACAAATGATTTTAATTGACCAAGGGGCTTCGAATATGATAGAATTATTAGGGAGGATGATACAATGCCAAATGTTTATGAGGATACTAAATTTATATTAAATAAATATCATATAATAGCAAATAAAAGTTTAGGTCAAAACTTTTTAATAAATGATGAAGTTATACAAAAAACTGTCGACACTGCAAATATTTCAGATGAAGACTTAGTAATTGAAATTGGTCCAGGTTTAGGAACATTAACTTGCAAGTTACTTGAAAAAGCAAAAGAAGTAATAGCAATAGAACTTGATAAAAAAATGATATCAATTCTAAAGGAACGTTTCAAACTTTATAATAATTTTGAAATTATTAATGAAGATGTATTAAAAGTAAATTTAAAAGATTTAATAAAAAATGAAAAAGAAAATAATAAGATAAAAGATGTAAAAATAGTTGCAAATCTACCATACTATATAACAACACCAATTATAATGAAATTATTAGAAGATAGATTAGAAATAAGTTCAATAACAGTAATGGTACAAAAAGAAGTTGCACAAAGATTGACAGCGATTCCTGGAGAAAGATTTGCAGGAGCAATTACGTATGCGGTAGACTATTATGCAAAAACTAAGAATATTATAGAAGTTCCAAAGGAGAGTTTTATTCCAGAACCAGAAGTTGAATCTCAAGTGATACAATTATTATTAAGAGACAAACCTCCAGTAGAAGTTGTAGATGAAGATAAATTTTTTAAATTAATAAAAGTATCTTTTATGCAAAGAAGGAAAACTTTCTTAAATGGAGTATCAAATAGTGGATTAGTAGAAAAGCAGAAATTAAAAGAGATTTTAAAAGAACTTAATTTACAAGAAAATATTAGAGGAGAAAATTTAAGTATAGAGCAATTCGCAGAGATATCAAACAAAATAAGTAAGGGTTAGAAAATTTGCTATATTTTATTGCGTAAATCGAAAAAGTTTGTTATAATATATAATAGATTAAAAAGGAGAAGTTTGCGCATGAATCAAATTTTGGTAACAAAAAAACTATATATTACGCCAGAATTACGCAGAAAGAAGAAATTGTATAAATTGCAATTTTTTATCTGTGTGTTTTTAGCATGCTTTTTATTCTCTTATTATATATATGCCGAATATGACAGAAGTAAAAGCGAGGAAGTATCACAGGAAATTTTAGCTCAAATTGCAAAAGTTGAAACTATAAAAACAGATGTGGATACTACAATCAAAAAATCAGACAATATTATTGTTGTGGCACTTGAAGATAATGAAGAACCAGATGAACTTCCTGTTGTAACAGAGGAAGTAACCAAAAACGAGAATACACAAACCGTAAGCTATACAACGCAACAAGGAGCACATTATACAACAGAGGCAATTGTTAAAGTAGCTAGACTTGGAATAGATTATCCAGTTTTATCAGAAACATCAGAGGAGTTATTAAAAATATCTGTTAACAAATACTGGGGTCCAGCTCCTAATACAGTTGGAAATTATTGTGTAGTAGGTCATAATTATAAAAATAAAACAATGTTTGGAAGACTTTCAGAAATTGTTAGTGGAGACATCATAGAACTTGAAAACGCTGTAACACATGAGAAAGTTAAGTATTCTGTATATGATAAATACACAGTAGAACCAACTGATACATCTTGTACAAGTCAATTAACAAATGGTAGAAGAGAAATAACTTTAATCACATGTACAAATTATGGAAAGCAAAGGTTGGTTGTAAGAGCAAGAGAAATAAAATAAAAATACAAGATTTGCAAGATTTTTTGTGTTTAACCAATTGACTTTTTTCTATTTTCAGTATATGATATAGATATTAAAAATATGCACTTTTTAATTAAAAGAAATTTAGGAGGAAAAATATGGGAGAGGTTATCGTTATCACATCTGGAAAAGGTGGAGTAGGCAAGACAACAACAACAGCTAACTTAGGTTCAGCTTTAGCTTTAAATGGTAAAAAGGTAGTATTGGTAGACACCGATATTGGTCTTCGTAACTTAGATGTTGTTATGGGACTTGAGAACAGGATTGTATATGATATCGTTGACGTGGTAGAGGAAAAATGTAAATTAAGACAAGCTTTAATAAAGGATAAGCGTTTTAACGAACTATTCTTACTTCCAGCAGCGCAAACAAGAGATAAAAGTGCAGTAAATGAAGAACAAATGAAAGAGTTAACAAATAAACTTAAGGAAGAATTTGATTATATATTAATAGATTGTCCAGCAGGAATAGAACAAGGATTTAAAAATGCTATAGCTGGTGCAGATAGGGCAGTTGTTGTTACAACAGCAGAAATTTCAGCAATACGTGATGCAGATAGAATAATAGGTTTGCTTGAATCATCAGAAATAAAAAATCCTGAATTAGTAATAAATCGTTTACGTCCAAACATGGTAAAAAAAGGTGAAATGATGGATGTTGAAGATATTGTAGACTTATTATCAATAGATTTAATTGGTGTTGTGCCAGATGATGAATATATTATTACCCAAACAAATAAAGGAGAACCAGTTGTATCAAATCATAAGGCTCCATCAGGAAAAGCATATATGGAAATTGCAAGAAGAATTTTGGGAGAAAACATAGAAGTTACAATTCCAGGTAGAGATGAAGGATTTTTTGCAAAAATAAAAAATATATTCTCAAAAAAATAGACAAAATTTAATAACGGAGGGAATAGAATGTTTGGCAATTTTATGAGTTTTTTGAAGAAGTTTTCAAAAGAAGAAAAAAAAGATTCCAAAGATACAGCAAAAGAGAGATTACATTTGGTTTTAATGCAAGATAGAGCCAATGTTTCAGCAGATTTTATGGAACTTATGAAACAAGAAATTATTGAAGTAATAAAAAAATATATTGATGTTGATGAAAATGCTATTGATGTAAAACTTACAAATAAAGTTAATGGTGATGGAACTACAGGAGCTCCAATTTTATACGCCAATATTCCAATTCTTAATGTTAAAGATGATACAAAGCAAATTAACATTGAAAGAAATAAAGAAAATAAAGAAATAGAAGAGAATAATAAAGAAGAGGAAGATAAAGACCAAAATCAAGAAAAAGATAGTAGCATAGAAGAAAAAAATGAAGAGGCAGAAGAGCCTAAAATATTAAAAGAAGAGCATGAAGCAGATGGTAATGTAACATTTTTGAAATTAAAAAGCGACGACGAATATGAAGAAGGTCAACAAGATGATTCTAGTGAAGATATAAATCAAGAAGATGTTAATATAAACGAGAATAACAACGAAAACTCAGAAGAAAGTAAATAGAGGGTAATCTAAATTATGAAGAGAAAATTCTTAAAAAATGTTGAATGGGGAATTCTAATTTGTGTAATATTATTAATAGCAATTGGAATGGTTGCATTATACTCGGCTACAAACGAAACTTCAAAAGAAGAGTTAAAAAAACAAATTATATGGCTAGCAGTTAGTCTGCCAATTGTAATTGTAGTAATTTGTGTAAATTATGAGGTGATTGCAAAAATATCACCAATTTTTTACGCAATTTTTATATTACTGCTTGTTGTAGTACTATTTACAGAACCAATAAATGGCGCATCAAGTTGGTTTAATATTGGGCCTGTTTCTTTTCAGCCATCAGAATTCGCAAAAATATTTACAATACTAACATTTTCACTCGTAATTACAAAAATTCAGCAAAACGGAAGAAATGAGATAAGTAGACCAACAAGACTTATGTTATCTTTAGCTATAATTTTATTACCAGTTTTACTAATAATAAAACAGCCAGATTATGGAACTGCAATTGCATTTTTTATTGCTACAGCATTTATATTATTTGTTGCAGGAATAAAAAAGAGATATATAATTATAACTTTTTTAATTGTAGCGATTAGTGTGCCACTATTATATTTCTTCGTTTTACCAGAACATGCTAAAACAAGGATAGATGTTTATTTAAATCCAGATTTAGATCCAAGAGGTTCAGGATATAATGTAATACAATCCAAACTTGCAATTGGATCTGGACAATTATTTGGTATGGGATTTTTGAAAGGAAATCAAACACAACTTGGTTTTCTATATCCTAAAACCACAGATTTTATCTTTTCAGTAATAGGAGAAGAATTTGGCTTTATAGCTACTGCGGGAATTGTTATATTATATGTAATTTTAATAACAAAAGCTATTTATGTGGCAAAGACAGCAAAAGATGATTTAGGCTCTTATATAGCAATGGGAATAGCAGGAATATTTGTATTTCACATGGTTGAAAATATAGGAATGACAATAGGACTGCTCCCAATAACAGGAGTACCTCTTCCATTTGTAAGTTATGGAGGAAGTTCGCTTCTTACTAATTTAATATTAATTGGATTGCTTTTAAATATAAGTGGTAGAAGACAAAAGTCTATTTTCGTACAATAGTAAACAGTTGAAAAAAGGAAGGTAAGGATGTTTTTAAAAAAGTTAAGGATAGGTAATGTAGAATTAGAAAATAATATTTTACTTGCACCTATGGCAGGAATTACTGATAAAGCATATAGAATAATTTGCAGAAAATATGGAGCAGGCCTTGTGTGTACAGAAATGGTAAGCAGTAAAGGATTATTTTATAAAGATGAAAAAACAAATATGCTATTAGATACCTCAGGCGAAAAGAGACCGGTATCTGCTCAAATATTTGGAAATGATTTAGAGGCACTTGCTTATGGTGCAAAATATGTATCTAAACTTGCTGATATAATTGATATAAATATGGGATGCCCTGCACCAAAAGTAGTAAAAAATGGAGATGGTAGCAGATTATTATTAAATTTAGAATTAGTAGAGAAAATTGTAGAAACAGTTGTAAAAAACTCGGAAGTTCCAGTTACAGTAAAAATTAGAAAAGGCTGGGATGATGAAAACATTGTTGCAGTCCAAGCAGCAAAAATAATTGAAAAAGCTGGTGCATCTGCTATAATTATTCATGGAAGAACAAGGCAAGAATTTTACTCACGGAAAAGCAGACTGGGATATTATAAAAAAAGTTAAAGAATCTGTAAAGATACCAGTAATAGGAAATGGAGATATAAAATCAAAAGAAGATGCATTAGAAATATTTAAGCAAACTAATGTAGATGGAATAATGATAGCAAGAGCAAGTATGGGAAATCCTTGGATTTTTGAAGAAATAATTTCATATCTTAAAGGAGAAGTGCCAAGAGAAATATCAATAGACGAAAAACTTCAAACAATATTAGAACATATAGAACTAGAGGTTGAAGAAAAAGGTGAAGTTGTTGGAATTAAAGAACTTAGAAAAATCATGTCAGCATATATAAAAGGTATGCCTAATGCAACAGATATTAGAGATAAGATAAACAAAATTGAAAAAAAGGATGAACTAGAAGTTTGCATTATAGAATACTTTAAAACATTGAGAATATAATAAAAAAGAATAGTGTAATTACTATTCTTTTTTTATGACATTGGGAGTGCCATTGGGGACGGGGGATGTTGGCAATTCCATTTGTACCATTAGTTTTTAACATTGTTTTAGTCTTAAAAGTCAATATTTTGAATGAAATTGCCAAAATCCTCCGTCCCCAATGGCACTCCCAATGAAACAGGAAGGAGAGAGTTATGAAAAATAAAAAAATATTTTTTGGAATTATTACAGCAGTGGCAATTGCTATTTTAATACTTTTTTTAATTTTATATTATAAAAATAAAAAAAGTGGAAATACTACTATTAACAAATCGGAAGAAGATATTATAAATGATATTTTAAATATGAAATCTTATAATGCAAAATTAGATATTACTATAAAAACTAATAAAAATGAGACAAAGTATGTTGTAAAGCAAAGATTAGAAGAAGGAAAAGCGATTCAAGAAGTAGAAGAACCTCAAAATATTGCAGGAGTCGTAACAGAGTATGATGGAAATAATTTGAAAATAACGAATAATAAATTAGATTTAGAAACTGCATTTGAAAATTATCAGTATATTGTGGAAAATAGGCTTTGGCTGGATTCATTTATTGAAGAATATAATAACTCAAACACAAGTAAACAGGGAAGTAAAGATAATGAAATTATATTAGAAGTAAAAAATAATGCTAATCCGTACAATGTAATAAAAAAATTATATATTAGTAAAGAAACTGGAAAACCAAGTAAAATGATAGTCCAAGATATTAACCAAAAAACGCTAGTCTACATATTATATAGAGAGATAGACATCTCATAATTTAATATATCTAAAACAAAAACTTTCGATATGGAAAAACTTTAGGAGTGATAAACAATGGTAATAAAAAGAGGAGATATGTTTTATGCAGATTTAAGCCCAGTAGTAGGTTCTGAACAAGGTGGTATAAGACCAGTAATTATTATTCAGAACGATATCGGAAATAGACATAGCCCTACAGTAATTGCTGCTGCCATTACTTCACAAACAGGGAAGAATAAGCTTCCAACCCATATTGAAATTACAAGTCAAGGTAGTGGTTTAAAAGCAGACTCAATTGTACTAACAGAACAAATAAGAACAATAGATAAAAGCAGATTAAAGGAAAAAATAGGGCATATAAATGATGATATAGTAATGAATAAGATAAATAACGCATTAGGAGTGAGTTTTGGTTTAGAAGATTAAAAAAGGTAGTGAACAAAGGAAAGTGGCGGACATGGGGACGGTTCCGGACATGGGGACGCCACTTTCCTTTGCCTTAAATTTTTAATTTTTTTATTATTTTAATTTCAGCATATAATTTCTGTTTAACATCTTGCCTTGTTATTACAGCTTGTCTGTATTCATCAAGAACTTGTTTATAATTATCAAAATCTTCTCCATCGGCAAACAACATTTTCATGCCTTCTTTATAATAAGTCTTCTTTTTCTCATTTCTAGCTTTTTCAGCCTTAATACCATATTTTTCAATTTTTTCTAAACGATCTATTTGTTCATTTAAATAGTCTAAATATTCCATAACACAACTGATTTCATATAATGTATCATCTATTACAACTTTAAATAATGCTTTTAATGCTTTTGGATTTATTTTTCCAAATTTATAATTTTGCTTTAAATTATCCAACGCAGTGATTTTAATGTAATCCTCAGGCTGAGCATCTTTGATTAATTCCTTTAAAGTTTCAGATATATTAAGGTGAGTCGTATATTGTCTTTTGGTTACTATAGCATCATACTCGTCTGCAACACGAATTATTTGCGCAACATAAGGAATATCTTTTCTTGTTAAACCTTGAGGATAACCTGAGCCATTTAAGGCTTCATGATGGTTTAATGCACCTTCAGCATAAGGTCTTAATTTTAAATCTTTCATACAAAGTTCATAGCCAAGAGTCGTATGAGTCTTCATAATTTCAAATTCTTCGTCAGTTAGGGTTCCTGGCTTGTTTAATATTTCGGGTGGAATAAAAAGTTTGCCAATATCATGCAAATAACCGACAAATTGTTGCATGAATAGTAAAGGCTCTATTTAGATGCAAATACTCGCAAATACGGCAAGTTAAATTTGCAACATTTTCACTATGCCTTCTTGTGAAAAAATCCATCCTATCAAGCATTGAAAGTTGATATTTCATTATACTATCTAAATTATATGATTTTAGATTTGTTGAGCTATAAAAATCAAATTTATAATTTTTCATAATTACCTCTTTCTTTTGTAAAGCTAAATTAATGATATCATAAAGAATTGTAAAAAACAATACTCCTCTTGACTTTTCTTAAATCAAAATATATAATTTGTAAAAGAAAAATGGGTCAATGGGGACGGTTCTATTTGACCATGCAGTGGTCAATAGAACCGTCCCTATTGACCAGAAAACAAAGGTGAATAGAATGTATTTAAAAAGGCTAGAATTGCAAGGCTTTAAGTCATTTGCAGATAAAACCGTATTAGAATTTAAACCAGGGATTACATCAGTAATAGGACCAAATGGATCTGGGAAAAGTAATATAGTAGATAGTATTCGTTGGGTATTGGGAGAGCAAAGTATTAAATCTTTAAGAGGGCAGAGCTCATCTGATGTTATTTTTGCTGGAACTCAAAATAGAAAGTCACTAGGTTTTGCTGAAGTATCTATTGTAATAGATAATTCGGATTCAAAACTTCCTATAGAATATAATGAGGTAACTGTAACAAGAAAAATATATCGTAGCGGAGAAACAGGATATTTTATAAATAAAACACCATGTAGGCTTAAAGATATTTTGGAACTTTTCATGGATACAGGTATTGGAAGAGATGGATATTCTATAATTGGACAAGGTAAAATTGATGAAATTTTAAGTAATAAATCAGAAGATAGACGTCATATTTTTGAGGAAGCAGCAGGAATTGTAAAATATAGAACAAGAAAGCAAGAGTCAGAAAAAAAACTAGAGCAAACAAAACTTAATTTACTTAGAATAAATGATATTTTATCAGAAATAGAGGCTACAATTGAACCTTTAAGAATTCAATCTGAAAAAGCTAAGAAATTTTTAGATTTAAGAGAAGAACTTAAACAGATAGAAGTAGGATTATTTTTATATAATATAGAAAGTTACAAAGTTAAACTTGAAGAATTATTAAAAGATGAAGAAATTTTGCAAAGCCAGTATGATGATGAAAACAAAAAGCAGGAAGAAATAAAACGCTTAAAAGAAGAGTTAAAACTTGAAGTTGATAAAATAACTGAAACAATTGAAAAAATGCAAAATATTGGTTTTGAAAGCTCAAATAAAATAGAAAAAATAAATTCAGAAATTGGTGTAATGCAAGAAAGAAAAGAAAACAATATAGCAAATAAAGAACGTTTTTCAAAGGAAATAGATGAAATAAAAACAAGGATTGTAGAACTTGAAGAAGAAAAAAAGCAAAAGCAAGATAAAAAAGTTAATTTAACGCAGAACAGAGAAAAGTTTGAAAATGAATTAAAGGAAAAAGAAGAAGAACTAAGTAAATTAACACAAAAATTATCAACAAAAGAGCTAGAAATTGAAGAAAAGAAGCAAGTAATAGAAAACAATACAGAAAAGAAGTATGAACTTGCATCAGAAATAAATGCACAAGATGTAAACTATGAAAATTTAGAAAAAAGACAAAAAAGCTTAAAACAAGAAATGCAAAGCACAATCTCAGAATTAGATGGTATTAGACTTCAAGAACAAGAATTTTCAAAATATTTCTATGAAGTTGAAAACAAAAGAAATTTAGCTTTAAAACAAATGGAAGAAAGTAAAAAACAAAGAGAAGAAAATAATAAAAAGCTAAAAGAATTTGATGATAAAATAAATCAGATTATGTATGAAATAAAGATGAAAGAGGCAAGGCATAGATTCCTACAAGAAACAGAAAGAGAAAAAGAGGGATACACAAAAAGCGTTAAAAGCTTGCTTCTTGAGTGTGAAAAAGATGGAAGTTTAAAAAAAGGCGTTCATGGAGTACTTGCAAATATTATTTCTACACCAAAAGAATATGAAACAGCAATAGAAATGTGCCTAGGAGCAGCACTTCAAAATATTATTACAGATACAGAGCAAGATGCAAAAAAATTAATTGAGTTTTTAAGAAACGGAAATCTAGGAAGAGCAAGTTTTTTACCTATAGCATCTGTTAAAGGGAAAAAATTAGATAATATAAAACAAAAATCAATTGAAGGAATAATAGGTATAGCATCTGATTTAGTAAAATATCAAAACAAATATGAACAAATTGTTTTAAATTTACTTGGAAGAACTGTTATTGTTGATGATATGAACAGTGCAATTGCACTTGCAAAACAAAATAATTATTCATTTAGAATAGTAACTCTCAAAGGTGATTTAATAAATCCATCTGGCGCAATTACAGGAGGAAGTGTTCAAACAAAAACAGTTAATATTTTAGGAAGAGGACGAGAAATTGAAGGATTAGCAAAAGAAATAAAAAAATTAGAAACTCAAAAAAATGAATATGAAAAACAAAAAGAAAATTATGAAAGTTCTATAAAAGACAGTATGAATAAAATAGAAGAGGTAGAAAGCAGTCTGCAAGAAATTGAAATAGAATATGCAACGGAAAAACAAAAAATAACTTCTATAAGAGAAAATATATCAAAAGTAGAACAAAGAAAGGAAAAATTAAAACAAGAGCAAGAAGAAATAGAACATGAAAAAATAGAAAATAGAGAAGTTAAAAAACAAAAAGAAGAAGAAGTTTTAACATTAACTAAAGAGATAGAAGAATTAAATTTAGTAATAGAAGATTTTGCAAGGACAAATAAAGAGAGCCAAAAATATATTAATGATTTAAACTTTGATATTACAAATTTAAGAATTTCAGTATCATCATTTGATGAAAGTAACTTATCTATTGAAGAAATGATAGAAAGAATAGAGCAAGATATAAAGAATAATAAATCTAGTATTGAAAATAAAGAGCTTCAAACAAAAACTATGGAGGACGAAAATACAGCAATAGAACAAACGATATTAGAGTATAAAGAACGAATAGAAAATATAAAAAATGAAGTAAAAAATAGTACAGAAAAAATAGAAGAATTAAAGAAACAAAGGATTGAAAATAATGATAAATTAACCAAAATAGAAGAAGAAATTTCAGAGAAGTTTAAAATACTAGAAGATTTAAAAGAACAAATTGTAAAAATTGACGTAAAGAAGTCAAAAATAGAGCAAGACATAGAACAAATAGTAAACAACTTGTGGGAAGAATATGAAATTACACCAAATAATGCAGAAGGTTTTGAAAGACCATCAAATATTGCAACAGCTCAAAAACAAGTACATAAATTAAGAAATGAAATAAAAAATTTAGGTAGCATAAATGTTGATTCAATAGAAGAATATAGAAAAACAAAAGAACGTTATGATTTTATGAATGAACAACGCTTAGATTTAGAAGATACAGCTGCAAAATTAAGAAAAATGATTTCAGATATGACAGAAACGATGAAAGTACAATTTGCTGAAAAGTTTGCAATTATAAATAAGAACTTTAATGAAGTGTTTGTGGAATTATTTGGAGGAGGAAAAGCAGAACTAATCCTAGAAGACGAAAATAATTTATTAGAGTGCGGAATAGATATTAGAGTTCAGCCAACAGGAAAAAAACTTCAAAATATGATGCTCTTATCTGGAGGAGAAAGAGCATTTACAGCCATAGCTTTATTATTTGCAATTTTAAAAATAAATCCTGCACCATTCTGTATTTTAGATGAAATTGAGGCTGCTCTAGATGATGTTAATGTATTTAGATATGCAGATTATTTAAAGAAATTTAGTAAAGAAACACAGTTTTTTGTAATAACACATAGAAAAGGAACAATGGAAGCAGCAGATGCAGTTTATGGTGTAACAATGGAAGAAAACGGAATAAGTAAGTTGCTTTCGATGAAATTATCAACAAAATAAGAAATGAGAAATGGAAATGAATGGAAATGGGGACGGTTCGGAATTCCAAATTTTTTTGGAATTCCGAACCGTCCCCATTTCCATCCCCATTTCCACACTTCTCAGAAAATTTTAATAACTCCAACAATTATAAGTAAAAAACCTGCAATAAAACTCCAAATATTATCTGGAATATTTGAAGAGTTTTTTATTTTTCTTCCTAAAAAATTTCCAAAAGATAAAAAAACAAATTGAAATATAGAAACAAAAATAGGAAGAAGAAAGTAATTTAAGCATAACATTGAAGAACTTATTCCAATTCCGAAAGAATCTAAAGAAAGTGCAAAACCAAGAAATAATGCTTCTTTACAATCTATATATTTTGAATTATCAAAATCAAAATTATTTTCTTTCTTAAAACATGAAAAAATCAAAAATACTCCAATAATAATAAGAATTATAGAACCTAAAAAATTGCTTATATAGCAAGGAAAAACATAATTAAAACAATTTCCTAAAAATAAAGAAATAATAGTAATAAGAAAAGAACATGCAAAAAGAACAATTTTTGATTTGATTCGTATTTTTATATTTTTTAGTCCATAAGTAATTCCAATTCCAAGAGAATCTAAAGTTGAACAAAAAGCAAGTAATATGCAGTAAAAAAACATCAAGCTATCACCTCATAATATTTTATGGTAACATAAAAAAGAAAGTTACAAAATAATATAAAATTTCTTCATAAAAAGAGGAATAAAAAATAGACAAGCACATATAAATTAAATAATAAAAAAACAAAGGAGGCAGGTTTTTATGTGGGAAACCAAAGATATAAGTGAGATTGAAAGAAAGTTGAAAACAAATATTTATAGTGGGCTTAAAGATGAAGAAATTGAAGCTAGAATAAAACAATATGGAAAAAATGAACTTAAAGATAAGAAAACAGAAAGTATTTTTATAAAATTTATTAAACAATTCAAAGATTTTATGATTATTATTCTTATTATAGCAGCAATAGTTTCAGCGATAATTTCCAAAATTGATGGAAGCAATGACTATTTTGATTCTATTATAATTATAACAATAGTTGTATTAAATGCAATAATGGGAGTAGTTCAAGAGGCAAAAGCAGAAAAGGCACTAGAAGCATTAAAAAGTATGACAGCACCAATTGCAAAAGTTAAGAGAAATAACAAAATCAAAGAGGTACCAATTGACCAGGTAGTACCAGGAGACATTATATTTTTGGAAGCGGGTAATTATGTCCCTGCTGATTGTAGATTAATAAAAACATCTAATTTAAAAATAGAAGAGTCAAGTTTAACAGGAGAAAATATACCAGTACTAAAAGATGAAAAAGCTATATTAAATGGAAATAAAGCAATTGGAGATATGATAAATATGGCATTTGCATCAACGATTGTTGTAAATGGACATGGAGAGGCTATAGCATGTGAAACTGGAATGAATACTAAAGTAGGAAAAATAGCAGGAATGATAGCAGATGATGTAGCACCAGAAACACCAATACAAAAGAAGCTAGCAGGCGTTGGCAAGGCACTTGGAATAGGATGTTTAACTATATGTTTTACAATCTTTATAATAGGAGTATTTAAGAAAATTGAAACTGTAGAAATGTTTATGACATCAGTTGGACTTGCAGTTGCAGCAATACCAGAAGGACTTCCTGCAATCGTAACTATTGTTTTATCTATAGGAGTTACAAAGATGGCAAGGAAGAATAGTATAATAAGAAAATTACCAGCTGTAGAAACTTTAGGAAGTACAAATGTAATATGTTCAGACAAAACAGGAACACTAACACAAAATAAGATGCAAGTAACAGAGGAGTTTTGTTTTGGAAACAATAAAGAAAAATTACTAAGTTATGCATGTATGTGTACAGATTGCAATATTGAAGTTGAAGATGGAAAGAGACTAGCAAAAGGAGAACCAACAGAAGCAGCAATTGTAAATAGAGCTATAGAAAACAATATTGATAAATATAAATTATATGAAGTATATAAAAGGATTTTAGACATTCCATTTGATTCAAATAGAAAAATGATGAGCACTATCCATAAAAATGGAAATGAATACTTAGTAATAACCAAAGGTGCACCAGATGTACTTTTATCAAGATGTAAGTATTTTGATGAAAATGGAAGAGAAGTAGTTTTAGATAATATATCAAGAAGAAAAATTGAGCAAAAAAATAATGATATGGCAGAAAAAGCACTAAGAGTAATAAGCGTAGCCTACAAAAAAATAGGCAATGTTCCTAATAAATTAGAAAGTAAAGATATAGAGAATGATTTAGTTTTTATTCGGATTAATAGGAATGATAGATCCACCAAGAGAAGGAGTAAAGAATGCAATAGCTGTATGTAGAAAAGCAGGAATAAAAACAGTTATGATTACAGGTGATCATATAGCAACTGCAAAGGCAATTGCAAAAGAACTTGGAATCTTAAAAATGAGAGATATTGCAATTACAGGTGAAGAATTAGATAGAATTAATCAGAAAGACTTAGAAAAAAATATTATGAATTATTCAGTATTTGCAAGAGTATCTCCAGAACATAAAGTTAGAATTGTAAAGGCATTCCAAGCAAATGGGAATGTTGTTGCAATGACAGGTGACGGAGTTAATGACGCGCCTGCTTTAAAAAATGCAGATATAGGTGTTGCAATGGGGAAAAATGGTACAGATGTTGCAAAAAATGCTGCAGATATGATTTTGGCAGATGATAATTTTGTAACTATAGTAAAAGCCATAAAGCAAGGAAGAAACATATATGATAATATAAAAAAGGCAATCCATTTTCTTATTTCAACTAATATTGGAGAAATAGTGGCAATATTTGTTGGATTGTTAATAGGTGTAAAATCTCCACTTTTAGCTATTCAACTTTTATGGATTAACTTGATTACAGACTCACTTCCTGCAATAGCGTTAGGTCTGGAAAAACCAGATGATGATATTATGAATAGAAAACCAATAGACAGTAAAAAAGGTCTATTTGCAGATGGCTTATGGGGCAAAATATGTGTAGAAGGCATTATGATAGGAATGCTTACATTATTTGCATTTAATTTGGGAATTAAACTATATGGAATTGAAATAGGAAGAACAATGGCATTTGTATGCCTTGGAATGTCAGAACTTTTCCACAGTTTTAATATAAAAAGTGGAGAATCAATCTTTAAAAAACGGAATTTTTGAAAACAAATATGTTATTGGAGCATTTCTGCTTGGTACATTTCTTCAAACTATAGTTGTTGTAATAAATCCAATTGCTAATATTTTTAAACTTACACAGTTAAATCAAACACAATGGCTATATACAGTTATGATTTCCATCGTACCAATAGTAATTATGGAATTACAAAAGAAATTTAATGATTTTAAATTCGGAAAAATAATTTATAAAAAGCAAGAAGAATCAATTTAATAGGCTGTATCAACCCACATTATGTTACTTGCAAAGGAAAAATTTGCATTTGTTTTTAAATTGTGGTATAATAATAATCGTTGCATAAAATGTAACAAAGGAGAGTGAATTTTTATTTTAAACATTAAATTAAAAAATCATATTAAAGCAAGTATAAAACTAATTAGCATAATAATTTCATCATTAATTATTGCAGTAGCATTTATATTACTAAGGTTTAGACCAGTATATAAAGTTACAATAGCAGGAGAAAATGTAGGATATATAGCAAATAAAGCTGAATTTGAAAGTTTAGTAAAAAATAAAATATTAAATCCTGATGCAGTAAATGTAGCATTTGTAGATATAGAAACAATGCCAGAATATGATTTAATATTGGCAGATAATAATATAGAAACATCTGAAGAAGAGATATTTACAAAACTTCAGGAAGTAGCTGTAACAACATATAGAATATATGCAATTACATTACAAGGAGAAAATACAACATTTGTAAATTCAAGGGAAGAAGCTGAAGAAATTATTACAAAAATTAAAGAAGAAAACCAAAATTCACAAGAAATAGAAATAGGTATGCAAGAAATATTTACACAAAATATTGAAGAAACAATGCAAGCAGTTGAAGTAGCAACAGCAACAGAAGTTGCAGAAGAGCAGTTAGTAGCAAAAATTGAAGAACAAGAAAAAATAAAAGCAGCAACATTTGAAGGAGTATACTTCTCTGTAAAACCTGTAACAGGTACAATTACATCACGTTTTGGCGCAAACGAATCTATAAGAGACCATACACATATGGGAATGGATATAGCAGCACCAAATGGAACACCAATTAAAGCAGCAGCTCCTGGAAAAGTAACTTATGCAGGAGTAATGGGAGGATATGGTAACTTAGTTATTATAACTCATGAAAATGGAGTTCAAACATATTATGGACACTGTAGTAAAATATATGTTAAAGTAGGTCAAGAGGTAGAGGCTGGAGATAAAATTGCTGCAGTAGGTTCGACAGGATTTTCAACAGGAAACCACTTACACTTTGAAATAAGAAAAAATGGGAAACAAGTAAATCCAGAAAAATATTTATATAAATAAAGCATAAAAAAGCATCCGAAGATCGGATGCTTTTTATAAGAAAATAAAAGGGGATGTTTTTCTTGTTCTGCTAGTAAATATTAAAGGGTATATCTATTTACTAACTATATATAATATACCAATATAGTTTGTCCATTTTGTGAACAAAAAGAGAATATTTAATTATAAAGCTATGTCTATTTATTATTTTTATGAGCTTGTGTGGGGACCGACAATTTACAGATTATTTAAAAATTGAGGAGCAACTGCACCGTAAAATTTTTATTATAATCTGTTAGCAGTTAGGACGAATAAAAATAATAAATAGACATAGCTTTAAAAACATATACTTAAACATTAACTATTGTTCTTGAAGTTTTAAAGTTACTTCTTTTTCTTCACCATCACGGAAAATAGTAAGTTTTATTTCATCTCCAATATTGTGAGCATTTTTAATTTCGTTTAGTTCATCCATTGATGTAATTTTTTTACCATCTATTGCAGTAATAACATCGCCAATTTTTAATCCTGCTTTTTCAGCTGCAGAAAATTCTTCTATAGAAAGAACATAAACTCCAACAACCAAATTATTAGCTTTAGCCGTTTTTTCATCTAAATCTCTACCAGATATTCCAATAAATGGTCTTTTAACTTTATTATATTGAATTAATTGTTCGTATATACTTTTTGTCGAATTTATAGGAATAGCAAATCCCATGCCTTCAATACCTGAACCTGACATTTTTAATGTATTTATGCCTATAACTTGACCTTTACTATTAACAAGAGCTCCACCACTATTGCCAGAGTTTATAGCAGCATCTGTTTGAATTAAATTATAAGTAATTCCATCTGTTGTAACTTTTCTATTAATAGCACTAACCATTCCAGAAGAAACACTGCTTTGAAGTCCTAGTGGATTACCAATTGCCATGGTAAATTCACCAACTTGGACACTATCAGAATCACCAAGCTCTGCAGCAGTTAATCCTGTTTTATCTATTTTAATAACAGCAAGATCTGTTTGATTATCTGTCCCTATAATTTTTGCATCATAAGGTGTTTCATCATTATACAAGTAAACTGTAACTTTGCTTGCATCTCCAACCTCATAGAAAGATGAAGTTGAACTAGTATTAACAATATGATTGTTTGTTAAAATATAACCATCTTCACTAATAATTACGCCAGAACCAGATGCAGTTGCAGTAGATGGGGTTCTTGAAAAAATTGAAGAAACTGAATATTCAACGTTTATACCAACAACTGATGGTAATACCTTTTTTGCAACAGCAATGCCAGTTTCAGAATAATTTTCCAAAGAGATAAGAGATGTATTAATTGAGTTGTTTTCATTTGATGTATTTTCGATTAAAGTTGATGTATTATTATTTACCACTTTTCCAAGAATGTTTTCTCTTACACTAGGAGTTCCTATGCAAAATCCAAGTAATGCTCCAGCACCAACAACTCCAGAAACAAAAGGTATAAATACTTGTTTAGAGAAACTAAATCTTGTTCTATTTCTTCTAGATGAAACTTCTTTAACAGCTGTAAAATCTTTTTTTAATGGTTCTACTTTTTCTCCTTCGACAAAATCATTTTCATTATTCATTCTAAATTCCTCCTTTTAAAAGGTGCTCTTTATTTTATTATTATATCATAAATACAATTTTATTTGCCATATAAATTATTTCTAGAGTCCTTTTACTAAAAATAATAATATATAAATGTGAAAATCGTGTGAAAATAATGTTACAATATATTGATTTTATCACTTTATGCAGATATAATAAAGAGGTAAATTGAAAAAAAATAAAATTTAGGAAGGAATGAAATAAAAAATGAAAGAGCAGAAAGGAATGGGACATATAACTTTAATTTTATGTATAATACTTATTGCCTTAGCACTAATTGGAACAGCAAACATTGTTAGAATAAAATTGCAAGAAGAAAGAAAGCAAAATTATGAAACAGATATGTTACTTATACAAGGAAAAGTAAAAGTTATGTCTCAAGAATCAACAATACAGAAGAATGAAGAACTTTTAAAAGGGAAAAAATTAAGTGATAACCTAGAAGATGAGGAAATAAAGAAACTATTAGAAGAAAATATTATTTCTCAAGATGAAGAAAGTTTTTCAAAATATTATATAATGGATAAATCTAATTTGGAAGAAATAGGATTAAAAAATATTGAAACAATTGATGGAAATTATATAGTAAACTATGGAACTTATGAAATTATATATACAAAAGGAATAAAAATAGGAGAAGATACTTATTATAAATTAACTCAGCTTCAAGAATTAAAAGAACAAGATGACGAAAATATTATAAATGAAAATGAGACAAATGATGTAGAATCAATAAATGATTTACAAGATGAAAAACAAGATTAATTGAAAAAAATAAAAAGGAGAATAAAATTGAAGGAAAAAGAACTAGAAAGATTAACAGAATTAAAGAAAATAGAAGAAGAAATTTATGAATCTGGAGTAGAAACAATTTGTGGAATAGATGAAGCAGGACGTGGACCACTTGCGGGACCAGTAGTTGTTGCAGCAGTAATTATGCCTAAAGATTCTATGATAGAAGGAGTAAATGATTCAAAAAAAGTATCTGAGAAAAAAAGAGAAATTCTATATGATCAAATTATAAATGAAGCAATAAGTTATTCTGTAGGAATTATTGACCAGAAAGAAATTGATGAAATAAATATTTTAAATGCTACAAAAAAAGGATTAACAACAGCTATAAAAGAACTAAAAGTAAAACCTCAAAGAATTATAGTTGATGCTTTAGAACATATAGATACATGCAAAATTCCATATACATCAATTATAAAAGGAGATGCAAAATGTTATTCTATTGCAGCAGCATCAATTATAGCTAAAGTTACAAGGGATAGAATAATGAGGCAGTGGGCAGAAGTTTATCCGGATTATGGTTTTGAAAAACATAAAGGTTATGGAACAGCAGCACATATTGCAGCAATTAAAAAATATGGCTTAACACCACTTCATAGACTTAGCTTTGTAAAAAATATAGTATAGGTAGATGAAAAGGAGAAACATAGAATGACAATTCTAGATATTATAGCAAATAAAAGAGATAAAAAAGAATTAACAAAAGAAGAAATTGAATATTTTATTAATGAATATACAGCTGGTAATATTACAGATTATCAGGCAGCAGCTTTAGTTATGGCAATTTATATAAATGGAATGACAATGAAGGAAACTACAGATTTAACACTCGCTATGGCAAACTCTGGAGACGTATTAGATTTATCAACCTTAGGAACTGTAGTTGATAAACATTCAACAGGAGGAGTGGGAGATAAAATCACATTAATACTAATGCCAATAATGGCCGCACTTGGAATTCCTGTTGCAAAAATGTCTGGAAGAGGCTTAGGTTTTACAGGTGGAACTGCAGACAAATTAGAATCAATTCCTGGATATAATACAAATTTATCTATAGACCAGTTTAAACAAAATGTTAAAGAAATAGGAATAAGCTTAATTACTCAAACAGGAAATTTAGCACCAGCAGATAAAAAATTATATGCTTTAAGAGATACCATTTCATGTACTTCAAGTATTCCTTTAATTGCATCAAGTATTATGAGTAAAAAAATTGCAGCAGGAGCAAACAAGATAGTATTAGATGTTACATGTGGAAATGGAGCATTTATGAAAAGTAAAGAAGATGCAATTAAGCTTTCAAAAGTAATGAAACAAATAGGAGATTTGGCAGGAAAAGAAACTGTTTGTATAGTTACTAACATGGATGAACCTCTAGGTTATTCAGTTGGAAATACTTTAGAGATAATAGAGGTAGTAGAAGCTCTAAAAGGAAATATTAAAGATGATGTAAAACAAGTTGTTTTAGAATTAGGAAGTTATATGCTTAAGTTAGCTGAAAAAGGAGACAATATCGAAGAAAACAAAAAGAAAATAGAAGAATGCATATCATCAAAAAAAGGATATGAAAAATTTATAGAGCTTGTTCAAAAACAAGGAGGAGATATATCATACATAGAAAATACTGAAAAATTTAATAAAGCAAAATATAGTATGGAAATTTTAGCAAAAGAAGAAGGATATATAAAAGAAATAAGAGCAGAAGATGTTGGAAAAACAGCATGTTACTTAGGTGCAGGAAGAGTAAAAAAAGAAGATAAAATAGATTTAGAAGCGGGAGTTATTTTAAGCAAAAAGGTCTCTGACTATGTTAACAGTGGAGAAAAAATTGCAACTTTATATTCAAATGATAAAAATAAGCTTGAAGAAGCACGTATTATGTTTGAAAATGCAATTGAAATTACAAAAGAAAAACAGGAAAAGCTAAAAATGATTTTAGAAATAATTTAAAAAACTGTGCAATGTGCAATGGGGACGGAGAATATTGCACACTTTTGATAGTGTGTGCAATATTCTCCGTCCCCATTGCACATCATTTTCATAACTCATAATTTATATTTTCTGCTTTATCATTTCCAAAATTAGAAACAAATTCAGAAAGATCTTCTTGTTCTATATAACGATTTAAGTTTTTAACAGAAATTCCAGTACTACATGCTAAATTTTCAATAGAGCCAGAATATTCATTTTCTGATAAATAACTTTTTAATTTAAATAACTCAGCATTATCTTTTGGTGCACAGTTAGGGCAAACATATTCACCTGAAACAAAGAATGCACCACATCTTTTACATTTTTTAAGTTCCATTTTTCATAATCCTCCTTGGTTTTAAAAACACAAAATATTGTATATTTCGACACTCATTTTATCATAAAAAAGGAAATAATGGAAGAGGTTAAAGAAAAAAATATACTTTAATTGACACCAATATTGCTAGATGATATAATAGGTTATGTTAATGAAGTGATGTAAATGTACTATATAAAGTTATTTGATGAAGATTTAATTTCATTTAATATGAGTAGTGAATTAGGATTAAAAATAAGTGAAATAACAATTATAAATGAGAATAGAAATATCTTTCCAATACAACTACAAAAAGAAATTAATGAAGAAACTATAATAAATTTTATAAAATCAAGAATTATACCAAAAAATAGAGCATTTGTAAAAAACATATTAGAATCAGCAGGGCTAAGTATTAATGATACAAAAGGAATAATTGATATAAGTAAAGGACTTTCGCTAACAGATAGTTATTGGATAGTTCAAGATAATTCTTTAAAATTTGATGATTATAATTTATTTGATAATGATTTTTCAGAAATTTTATCATTAGTTGCATTTACTGGATACTCATCAAAAATTCAAGATTTAATAACATCTCCAGAATTTACAACAAATGGAGCATTGCCAAAAGCATGGAGAAGAATAAATAATGAAGTTTACTTATATAAAGGGGCTACAGATCCAATGCAATGGGGACGGAGAATATTGCACAGTTTTGAGAATGTGCAATATTCTCCGTCCCCATTGCACAGACTGAATTTTGGGAAAAATAAAAAAATAAAAAAATGTTGACATTTAAAAAAATGGTGGTATAATATATTTGAAAGTCAAAGAAAGTCAAAGTCAAAACAAAGACAAAAAATAAGAGGTGGTAAAAAATGAGAATGTCAGATATGATAGAGGAATTTATAAAAGAACTATTTGAAGATGACGACATTGTTGAAATTCAGAGAAATGATTTAGCACAGCAATTTAATTGTGTGCCGTCACAAATAAACTATGTTATATCAACAAGGTTTAAACCATCGCAAGGCTACTACGTAGAAAGCAAACGTGGTGGTGGAGGTAATATTAAAATTAAAAAAGTTAATATTACAAAAAGTAATTACTTTATGCATATTATAAACAGTATAGGAGATAGTATTACAGTACAAGAGGTTGATATTTTTATAAGTAATTTTTTATCATATCAAATGATATCTGAAACTGAAGCAAAACTTTTAAAAGTAGCAACAAGCGATAATGTACTAAAGTTGCCACTGCATACAAGAGATGAAGTAAGAGCAAGAATATTTAAAAATATGCTTTTAAATCTAGTAAATTAAAAAGGAGTGATTTTTATGTTATGTCAAAATTGTGGTAAAAATGAAGCAAATGTAAAATATACACAAATTATAAACGGGGTAAAAAAACAAATGAATTTATGTGAAGAATGTGCAAAGAAATTAGGAATAGAAGATATTTCATTTAATATGCCAAGTATAGATTTTTCAAACTTTTTAGGTGGAATGTTTGGAGAAGAAATGGATGATTTTATTCCAAGTTTAATAAAACCTCAAACGCTTTTGTGTGATAAATGTGGATCAAGCTATGAGGATTTTATAGAAAGCGGAAAATTTGGATGTGATGAATGTTATAACACATTTGAAAGTCAAATAGATGCATTACTTAAGAACATACATGGTATAAATAGGCATGTTGGAAGAAAAGGAAAAAACATTGCAAAGATAGGTGTAGGTAAAGAAGAAAAAGCAAATACAAATAACGAAGAAGAGAAACGTGAAAATAATAAAAATACAGACAAGCAAATTAAATTAAAAGAATTACAAGAAAGATTAAAGAAAGAAATAGAAGAAGAAAGATATGAAGATGCAGCAATAACAAGAGACGAGATAAAAAAATTAGAGAAATAATATGAAAGGATAAGGAGTAATATGAATTGGTATTTAGAAAGTGGAAAAGATTCGGATATAGTTATAAGTTCTAGAGTTAGACTTGCAAGAAATTTAAAAGATTTTAAATTTAAAAGAAAAATGTCAAAAAAAGAAAAAGAAGAACTATTAGAAAAAATAAAATTTGTTTCACCAAGTATAGGATATGAGCTAAAATTTTTATATTTAAAAGATATTGATGAAATAACAAGAATGTCATTAGTAGAAAAACACATTATTAGTCCTGAAATGGCACTAGATAAAGAAAATGATGGGGCAATATTAATAAATGATGATGAAAATATTTGTATTATGATAAATGAAGAAGATCACATTAGAATACAAGTTTTTACTAGTGGACTAGATTTACAAAATACATTAAATCTTGCTATAGAATTAGATAAAAAATTAGATGAAATGTTAACATTTAGTTTTAATGAAAAATATGGATATTTAACTGCATGTCCTACAAATGTTGGAACTGGACTAAGAGCTTCTGTAATGGTTCATCTTCCTGCCTTAAAAATGACAGGAAATTTAAGTAAAATATTAAAAATTGCAACTAATTTTGGAATGACAATTCGCGGAGCTTATGGAGAAGAAACAAAGGCAATTGGAGATATTTATCAAATATCAAATAACCAAACTTTAGGTATGAGTGAAAAGGAAATTGTTCAAAATTTAGAGAATATAACTAAGAAAATAATAGAACAAGAACGATTAGCAAGAAAATATTTGGCAAAAAATACAGATGATTTAGAAGATAAAGTTTATCGTTCTTATGGAATATTAACAAATGCAAGAAAATTGACCTCTGACGAATGTGACAGATTGCTATCAGATATAAAACTAGGAACTGACTTAGGCATAATATCTGAACTTAATGATAAAAAGGTAAAAGAACTGTGCCTTTATACTAATCCAGCAAATTTACAAAAAAGAGTTGGTAAGGTTTTAGATGTAAATCAGAGGGATAAAGAGCGCACAAAAGTTATTAAGCAAATTATTAATAGATAAAAGGAGGTTGAGTAGTATGATGTATAAATTTACTAAAAGAGCAGAAAGAGCAATAGAAATTGCAAATGAAATTGCAATTGATTTTGGACATAATTATATTGGAACTGAACATTTACTATATGGACTTGTAAAAGAGGGCTCTGGAGTTGCAAGTAAGGTTTTGGAAAATCAAGGATTAACTCCTGAGAAAATCGAGGAACAAATTGAGATTCTTGTGGGAAGAGAAGAAAACCAAGAGGAGAATATTATAGGCTTTACTCCAAGAACTAAAAGAGTTATAGAAAGTGCATTTAGACAGGCAAGAAATTTAGGTTCTGATTTTATTGGAACAGAGCATATTTTAATAGGAATAATGCGTGAGGGAGATAGTGTTGCAACAAGAATAATGCTCGATTTAAATGTAAATATTCAAAAGATGTATAATGAAATAATTAAAGTTTTAAATGATCAACAAAATGAAGAAGAAGGAATAGATAAAAGAAGTGCTACATATAAAAATTTGGAAAGCTATAACCAAACTCAAACTTTAAATCAATATGGAACAGATTTGACAAAACAAGCAATAGAAGGAAAACTAGATCCTGTTATAGGAAGAAAAGAAGAAATTGATAGGGTAATTCAAATTTTATCAAGAAGAATGAAAAATAATCCATGTTTAATTGGAGAACCAGGTGTTGGGAAAACAGCTGTTGTGGAAGGACTTGCTGAAAAAATTATTTCAGAAGATGTACCAGAACAATTAAAAAATAAAAGAATTGTTGGCTTAGACATTTCTAGTATGGTAGCTGGTGCAAAATATCGTGGAGATTTTGAGGAAGAATAAAAA
>Ga0256404_1001945_pt1 | contig 47497 bp, 44 predicted proteins | sample RumenRJG_01DNA_FD_185990 | JGI IMG/M metagenome (GOLD analysis project Ga0256404, IMG submission 185990) | Bovine rumen microbial communities from Lethbridge, Alberta, Canada - RJG_01 | ecosystem: Host-associated > Mammals > Digestive system > Stomach > Rumen | place: Canada: Alberta | collected... | reverse complement strand
GAAAAACGATTCGGTGATCGGTAAACGGAACGGACAGTTTTTTGCAGAACTGCCCGCAGGAATGTCTTTTAGGCGTACTTTCTATGGTTTGGCGCACTTTTGCGCGCTCTTTCACATGAAAACAGCAAGTCATAAGACTTGCTGTTTTCAATTAAATCCGTCCTGCGGACGGGTGAAATCTGCCTTCGGCAGGTGAAATCACTTCGTGATGAAATCCCGCTTCGCAGGATGAAGGATTTAATTTCACCGTGAGCGAAGCGAACGATTTCACCCGAGGACGAAGTCTGAGGATTTCACCGTGCCATACGCGATTTCATTTTTGATTACACCACTTCTCACACTTTTGCGGCTTCGCGGGTTCAACTCCGACCTTAAAAATCCAAAAAATCTTTTTTGGCAGGATAACACAGAAAGCGGCAAGTTGTAAAACTTGCCGCTTTCAATTATGTTTGCCCTTTCGTGCAAGTGATGCATCCTTCGGACATGATGCCGCTGCGCTGATGAGGCGCGCCTTTGCACCTTCTCTTCATTCGTGCAAAATCCCGGCTTCCTCTCTTCATCATACAAGCTCGGTCAAATCGGATCTTTATTGTAACCAAATGCTTTTTGCGCCAACTCACGTCCTTACCGCAAACGAATAAACGCGGCCTTTTTGCAATTGAAAAATCCATCGCGCCGAGCTTTGCTTCTTCGCAGAGTTTTTTGTTGCAATATCGTGCAAATGTGATATAATATAAAAAAGGGAGGTGTTCTCCATGGGAATACTCGACAAGCTTTTCGGCGCAATAAAAACAGCCGCCGATCAGGCAAAAAAGGAAATAGCAACCGCCGCAAATGCGCTTGAGGGTGCGGCGGGCAAGCTTGAGGATGCGGTCGAGGACGAATGCATCGGTCTTGACACCGCCATGCAGCAGAGCTCAGGCGGTGCGGGTCGCGGCGGCAAGGGCTATTGGGACAAGGTTCCGGCCGAGCCGAATCAGTACAACTCCGGCCTTGGCTACCGCGAATACTTTGAGCTGATCTTCCGCGAAAACTTCCCCGAATACGATCTTTCGTTCGAGGAAGCCGAGAACCGTCCCTCAACGATCGTAACCTTCACCAACGCGGGCGCAAAGGCGCTTGTGGTGGAGCTTATGAGTGAGAAAACGAGCGCAAAAATGCTACGCTGGCGCTGCGAAAACGAGGGCGTTCCTTACCTTCGCTTCTACTACGACCATTGGGGCTGGTGGAACGAAAAGAGCTACGTTATCGAGCGCGTATCAAAGGCGCTTGGCGAATAAAATACTGCGATATGATAAAGGCGCTCCAAGCCCCGCACTTCGAGCAGTGCTTGGGTGCTTTATGCTGAACCGGCAGGGCGGTTGAAGGGTAGTTGGTGTTGATAATTGATAATAGTGAACAGTTGCGGTTGAAATTCCTTCGGAATTTCATATGATGTAATTGTTCCGAATTATTCTGTTAATTTTGTTCGCCGATCCCTCATTTTAGATGCTTCGCAGGCAGCCGGCCCGTGTACGATCTTGTATTGCCGATAACTTATCGGCATTTAAAGTTTTCTCCGGCGTTTTTTAATTGTAAAATGGTTTTTTGGAGGACGATATGATAGAATTGCATCCTGTAACGCCCGATAATTGGCGAACCCGCCTCAAGGTCAGCCCCGAGCAGGAGAGGTTCGTGGCCTCCCCCGCCGTGCTGCTCGCCCGCGCCTACGCCTACCGCGAGCATGGCAGTCAGGCGTTCGTTATCTATGATGACGAAACCCCCGTCGGCATGGCGCTGTACTACTATTATTTCGATGAGGACGGGCGCGGCGCATACGATTTCAGCCAGCTTTTCATCGATGAAAGGTATCAGGAGCGCGGATTCGGCACGAAGGCCGCCGAGCTTGTGCTCGACAAGATGCGCGAGGACGGCAGGTTCGACACGGTTACGCTCTGCTATATCGAGGGCAACGACGAGGCGCGGCGGCTGTATGAAAAGCTTGGCTTCACCCACACCGGCGAAGCGGACGGCGACGAGATAATAATGGAGAAAAAGCTATGAACAGCGAAAGAATCATAACGCTTGAGGAAATACCGGTCGATCGCCTCGATGAGTTTTGGCGCATCCATATTGCGTATCTTATAAACGACGGCATCATCGACGATGAAGAGGATATCGAGTACTTCTCTGGCGAGGAGTATCGCGGCATCCTGCGGGAGCATATGCTGCGCGAAAAGGATAAACAGCGTTTCGCCTATTTCATCGAGGGCGGCGAACGCATCGGCGCGGTAAGCTACTGCACCTTCCAAAGCGAGGACGGCAAATGCTTTATACTCGACTTCTGGGTGTTCCCACAGTTTCGCGGAAACGGCACGGGGCGGAGCTGCTTCAAGGCGCTTGAAGCGCACGCCAAGGCGCAGGGCGCAGTTTATTATGAGCTGAACAGCACGAAGCCCGATTCCGTGCGATTTTGGAAAAGCCTTGGCTTCACCGAAAACGGCGCGGACGAATGGGATATGCCGCTTTACATAAAGAAATAGGATAAATCCACAAACACTATGGAAATAATACGGATTAACGATAAGATAAGCTATATCGCCGCAACCGAAGATCCGCTTTCTGCGGACGTGGGCATCATCCGCGACGGCGAGCGGAACTGGCTGTTCGACGTGGGCGCAGACAGGCGCGTGCTCGAGCTGCTGCCCGAGCGTTACCACGTTGTGCTCTCGCATTTTCACCCCGATCATATCGGGAATATGACCAAGATCAGCCGCGACTCCGTGTATATGACCAAAAATACCCAGAAGTACACGAAGATCAAGGGGCGCATGGTGCATGGCGATCTGCGCATCGGCGGCGTTCACCTCTTCCTTTTGCCCTCGAGCCACGCCAAGGGCTGCATCGGGCTGGAGGTGGACGGCGAGTATGCGTTCGTTGGCGATGCGCTGTACTGCAAGCGGGAGGACGGAAAGCTCGTTTACAATGCGCAGCTTTTGCAGAGCCTGCTTGAAACGCTCCGGCGCATCGATGCGCCAAAGCTGCTCGTGAGCCACCACCCCGGGCTTATCCGCGATAAGGCGGAGGTCATTGCGGAGCTTGAAGCGGTCTACGCCCTGCGCTGCGAAGGGCCGGACATAGTTCTCGAAGCGTTCTGACGCGGCCATCAAACTAAAATTTGAAATATGATCATCTATGCGATAACGGTATTCATCATCGGCACGGCGGCCGCATTCGCATCGCGCTCGGTGCGCGGCGGCAGGCTTTCGCCCAAGCGCGGCTTGGAGCTGAAAAACGGCAGCATCAGCAAAAGGATTTTTTCAAAAGCGCTTGCAAACGCGCTGAACGCGCTTGCGGTCGCGTTCCTTCTCAGCGCGATCGCGGCAATTTTGGCATCGAGCACGGCGCAGCGTATCGGAACGGTTCTGCTCGCGCTGCTCGGGGTTTTCACCGCCTTCTTCGTTTTTGCCGTCACAGTTCGCAAAAACGGTGGTTTGCAATAACAAAATCGTTATCCTATAAATCGAATATGAGGTGCAAATGGTACTGTATGCGATAATAATGTTTGCCGCTGCGGCGCAGATGCTCGGCTTTGGGATCGCGATCTTCCGAGGCAAAACGGGGCTTATTCACGACTACCACCGCAAAAACATCGAAAAAGGCGATGAAAAGCGCTATGCAAGGGCGTTTTCCATCGGGCTTTTCATCATCGCCGCCGCGTTTTTTGCTTCGGCGCTTGCATCGCTCATTATCGGCGAACGCGCGGGCATTGCTGCGCTGCTGCTGCCGTTTATCGGGCTTGCAGCGGGGATCACGGTGATAGTAGTCGTTCAAAAAAAGTATAACGGCGGCTTATTCTAAATCACAAGACCAAAGCTTGAGCGCAAAAAATGAGTCTTATCAATCTGCTTTGTGATGAGCGCGCATGGCTCGATTTTCTCGCCTACAAAATGGAGCATCATATCTCCGCTAGGCGCGAAAAGGAGCTTTCGGAGTTCATCGAAAAAAGGGAATACGAAGAGGGTTGCCGCCGGATCGAGTGCCGCAACTCATTCCTCATCGTTTTCTTCCTTCAATATGACTGCGGCCTTCTTCTTGACCCTTTGAAGCGCGTTATCGGCGGCCTTTGCGCCGCGCCCCGTCATTTCGCCTATCTGATTATAGGTTTTGCCATCCAAAAACAGCGATAAAACCTCTTTTTCAAAATCGGTCAGCTTCTCGGAAATTCGCTTTATAAGCAGGTGCTCCTCCTCGCGGTTTATGAAAAGCTCCTCGGGGCTTTTTGAATCCGCGCCGAGCCTGTCCGCAAGGGTGGCGGAGTCCTCATCGTCCTCCGAAAAGGGCTTATCGAGCGAGATATAGCTGTTCAGCGGGATATGCTTTTTCCGCGTTGAGCGCTTTACGGCGGCGATTATGTTGTTTTGGATGCAAACCTCGGCATACGATCGGAAGCTCACGCCCCTTTGATTATCAAAATCGCGGATCGCGCCGAAAAGCCCAATCGCGCCCTCCTGAACAAGATCGGCATTATCCGCGCCGATAAGGAAATACGGCCTTGTTTTCAGGCGAACAAGGGGCATGAAGCGAACGATAAGCAGGCGCTCCGCATCCTTATCGCCGTGCTTTGCGAGCGCGGAGAGCGCCTCATCGCTCATCGCTTCATAATTCGGTTTTGAGCCGTTGTCGGTCATTCGATATTTTTAAGCCCTTCATAAAGATCGTTGAACGAGCGATTCTTTGCACACCGCCCGAACGAAAGCTCCCTGTTCTCCCCGAATTCGAGAAGGAAGCATTTTGTGAGCTCCTCCACGGTCTGCTCCAGCGCGGTGAAAAACTGCGTGTAAGCAAAATCGCGGGCGGGCGTTCCCTCTTCAAAATTAGCGGTAATTAGTGATTCCGTGACCTGATCGAGCGGATAGAGCTTTATGTGCATAAGCTCGTGAACTATCACTTCCTCGATATTGGTCTGCTTTGGCGCTGCGGCGTTCAAAAGCAGAATTGCCTTTCTATCGTCGCAGTCGATCTTGAAATCGCCGGTTTTACGCCACTCAGGATCGCGCACGAACTCCAGCTTCACATCCCACTGCGGCGAGATGCGAAGCTTTTTTACGTATTTTTCAAAGAGCTCCCGCGCTTTTTCCTCGTTCACTGTGCATCCTGCCTGTTCTTTTCAAACATGATTATCGCCGCCGCGACCGCCGCATTCAGCGAATCGATGCTGCCCTTGATCGGGATGGAAACGAGAAAATCGCATTTTTCCTTCACGAGCTTGCCCAGGCCGTCGCCCTCGCCGCCGATAACGAGCGCAAAGCCGCCCTTCATATCGGTTTTATACATGCTCTCGCCCGCCATATCCGCGCCCGCGATCCAGAGGCCCGCTTCTTTAAGCTGCTCCATCGCGGCAACGATATTCACAACGCGAGCTATGCGCATGTGCTCCGCCGCGCCCGCCGAGGTCTTTACCACGGTTGCGGTAACGGGAGCGGAGCGCCTTTTAGGTATCACAACGCCGTGTGCGCCCGCGCATTCGGCGCTTCTTATAATGGAGCCGAGGTTATGGGGATCCTCGATGCCGTCGAGCAGGATAACGAAGGGCTTTTCGCCCTTTTCCTCGGCGTAGGCAAGGATATCCGAAAGCTCACTGTACTCAACGCCGGGTATCTCCGCAACTATGCCCTGATGGTTGCCCGGCTTGCCGTCGTGTCCGAAAGGCATGCAGATCTCATCAAGCCTGCGCCTGTCCACCTCGCGGATAACGAGGTTCTTTTCGCGCGCCATCGCCACGATCTCGCCGAGCGAGCCGTCGTGCTCCGCGGTAACGAGAATGCGGTCGATGCTCCTGCCGCTCTTCACGGCTTCGCGCACGGGGTTCCTTCCCATGATGATATTCGGCAGATTCTCGGGATCGATCGGAGTTTCCTGCACGAATTCGGGCCTTTCAAAGCGCGGCCTTTCATCAAAGCGCGGTTTGCCCTCGAAGCGGCGCTCGCCGTCAAAGCGGGGTTTATCGCCATAGCCTCTGCCGCCGCGCTCGCCATCGAAGCGGGGCTTATCGCCATAGCCTCTGCCGCCGCGCTCACCATCGAAGCGGGGCTTGCCCTCAAAGCGGGGCTTATCGCCGTAGCTCCTGCCGCCGCGCTCGCCGTCGAAACGGGGCTTGCCGTCGAATTTTCTTTCGCCAAAGGGCTTGCCCTCAAAGCGGGGCTTAGCATCGAAGCGGCGTTCACCGTCAAAGCGGGGCTTGCCCTCAAAGTTTCTTGCTCCGCGCTCGCCGTCGAAACGGGGCTTGCCCTCATAGGGCTTTTTCTCGCCGAAAGGCTTGCGATCGAAGCTCTTTTCGCCGTAGCCTCTGCCGCCGCCGAAGTTTCCGCCGCGGCCGGAGCCGCCCTTGCCGCCAAAGCGCCTTGAATTGTTGTTGTAGTCTGCCATGATTTACTCCTTGTTTTTCGTTTATACTTTATTCGGCGCTTTCCGAAAGGATCAGCCTCATAATTTCGTTTATTCGCTCGTTTTCGCCCGATAGGTACAGAAAGCCTATCAGCGCCTCAAGCCCCGTGGCGGTGCGATAATCCATTATCGAAGCGCTCTTGGGCACGGTGCCGATATGCGAATTCCTGCCGCGCTTATACACGGCAAGCTCCTTTTCGCCGAGCATCGATTCTATCGCGCGAAACGCCTCCGCCTGCGCCTTGGCGCAAACGAGCTTTGCGGCGCGCTTGTGAAGGCCGTGCACGGTCAGTGTCGTGGTTTCAAGCAGCATCGTGCGCACGAAAAGATCGTACACCGTGTCGCCGATATAGGCGAGCGAGAGCGGCGCAAGCTGCGCGGGATCGCCCGAATTGCGGAAGGCTCCTTGCGTGCTCTGCATGAGCTGCGTTTCCATTCCGCCGTTCGGTTTTGGGTCAATTGTGTTGTTTGCATATTCCATCAATTATACATTATAACGCAAACTATTGATTTTTCAAGCGTTTTTATAAATTTTCTTAAAATCTTTTGCCCCTCCCCCGCTTCCGCGCCTTGTATGCGGCGCGAAATGGTGATAAACTATAGCTTGCGGCGCATTTGAGCTTGCAAAACCACCGCCGTAAAACTGATGAACGAAAGAATTGACTTTGGAAGGTATAAACGAACTCATAGCCGAGATCCTCTCCTCGGGCGCATATAAGATCATACTCAGCGGCGCGAAAAGCGGCGAATTTCGGCGCATAAGCCTGAATCTTGCAGACGGCGAGTACTTTGCCGAGAAGCTGACCGAGAAGCAGGCGTTTCACGAGCGCATCACGCTTGAAAACGCGCAGAGCCGCATAGCGGAGCTTTTTTCGGATTTTTCGCAGCTCAACGCATGGAGCGAAAAATACGAATTCACCGCCAAAATAAGCAAAAAGGGCAAGCTTTTGACAGGAAAGCACGCCGCAAAGACCGCGCCTAAGGAGGAGAAAGGCGGAAACCGCAAAAAGAGCTATCTGCTTTCTAACCGAGGCGTGATCCCCCCTCTGGTGGATATGGGCGTTATGGATGCAAGCGGGCGGATAATCAAGTCCATGAACGATAAATTCCGCCAGATCAACCGCTTCCTTGAGCTGATCGACGAGCTTGTGAAGGACGAGCCCGCCAACCCCGAGAAGCCGCTGCGCATAGTCGATTTCGGCTGCGGCAAGAGCTATCTTACGTTCATAGTTTACTACTATTTCACCGAAATAGCGAAGCGCTCCGTAATTATGACGGGGCTCGACCTCAAGCGGGATGTGATAGATTTTTGCGCTTCGCTTTCAGAAAAATACGGTTATAAAAACCTAAGCTTTTACTGCGGCGACATAGCGGACTACGCAAGCGAAAACGGCGGAAAAATCGACCTTATGCTCTCGCTCCACGCCTGCGACACGGCGACCGACCTTGCGCTCTATAACGCCGTCCGCTTCGGCGCGAAATACATCCTTTCCTCCCCCTGCTGCCAGCATGAGCTGAATAAAAGCGCCGAGCTTTCTTCGTTCCCACTCTTTGATGACGGCGGCATTTTAAGGGAGCGCGTTTGTGCGCTTATGACCGATTCCATTCGTCAAAAGCTGCTGTATTCGCTCGGATATTCCTCAAGGGTGATGGAGTTCGTGGAGCTTTCGCACACGCCGAAAAACCTTGCGATTCGCGCGAAAAAAACGAATATCCCGCTTGAAAAAAGAAGAGCGGCGCTCAATGAGGTCGAAACCGCGCTTTCAGCCATGAAGACCGATCAAACGCTTCACGCTCTGCTTGAAAACGGCGGCTTTTTTGAGAAATTGAGGTGAACCGATATGAAGCTTCTTCTAACCGCCTTCGATCCATTCGGCGGCGAAAAAGTGAATCCCGCGCAAATGGCGGTCTCGCTCGTGGGCGAGTTTGGCGGCATTGAGATAGTCAAGCTGACCGTGCCCACCGTTTTCCGCGAGGCTTCGCGCCAAGTCATCGAGGCGATACGGCGCGAAAAGCCGAACGCGGTTTTATGCATTGGGCAGGCGGGCGGAAGAGCCGCGATCACGCCCGAGCGCGTGGCGATCAACCTTATGGATGCGCGAATCGCCGACAATGCGGGCTTTGCCCCTTCGGACGAGCCGATCGTGAAGGAAGCGCCCGATGCGTATTTTTCCACGCTGCCCATAAGGAAGATGGTCGAAGCAATACGCGAAAGGGGCATACCCGCCGAGGTTTCGAACACTGCGGGAACCTTCGTTTGCAACGAGCTTATGTACTCGATGCTCCATGCGCTGAAAAACGAATTTTCAAATACCATCGGCGGCTTTATGCACGTTCCGTTCATCCCCGAGCAGGCGGCAAGCAAGGGAGCAAATGTGCCAAGCATGAACATAAACGACATAGCTTCCGCGATAGAGGCGGCGATATGCGCTATCGCCAAGCACCTGAACAGCGAACAGGCCGAAAGGCAGAAAATACAATAGATACAGGAGAAAACCATGAACAATTTCGATCAAAAATACTGCTTGAATTCCTTTGAGCGTTTGCTTGAAAAGGACAGCACCACCGGTCAGTACGAGGAAGTGCAGGCGCTTATCTGCGAGATGCTCGACGAGATCAAGGTTCCCTACGAGGTAACACGCAAGGGCGGCGTTATCGCGAACCTCGGCGGCGATGGCGAAGCGCTTGTCGTTACCGCGCATCTGGATGACATCGGTCTGATGGTGCGCCACGTCAATGCGGACGGCACGCTGAACGTCTGCGCCGTGGGCGGGCTGTATCCGTTTTACTGCGTAACGGAGAACGTTCGCATCTACACGCGCGACGGCAAGGTTTACACGGGCTCCATCTGCCGCACGCCGAACAGCGTTCACGTTACCGAGGAGGAGCTGCGCGTTGCGCTGCCCGACTACCGCACGAACGTCTGCGTTGTGCTCGATGAGGACGTAAAAACTGCGGCGGACACCCACGCGCTCGGCATCGACACAGGCGATATGATCGCGCTGTATCCGCGCTTTGAGTACACCGCTTCCGGCTATATCAAATCCCGCTTCATCGACGACAAGGCCTGCGCAGCCGTGCTGCTTGCGGCTATGAAGCGCATCAAGGAGCATGGAATAAAGCTTAACCGCAAGGTGTACGCCTATTTTGCGATGTATGAGGAGATCGGCCACGGCACGGTTTATCTGCCCGAGGACGTTAAGGACATTCTCGCGATAGACATCGCCCCCACCGGCCCCGATCAGAATTCGGATGAAAAGAAGGTCTCCATCTTCTGCAAGGATTCCCGATTCCCCTACCATTGGGGCATGACCAACGAGCTGCGCGAGGCGGCAAAGGCCTCGGGCGCGGACTTCGTTATGGATATCTTCACCCCGCATTACGGCACGGACTGCGACCCGAGCGTGCTCGCGGGCTACGATATCCGCCATGCCGCCATCGGCCCCGGCACCGCAAACAGCCACGGCTACGAGCGCACCCACATTAAGGGGCTTGAGAATACCTATAAGCTGCTTATGGCGTATCTTACGAAATAAGAGGTTCGTTTTCCGTAAAACCGAGGATATCAAAGCATTTGGGAGAAGCGCTCGGCGCTTCTTCCGCTTTTGGGGGCCACGGCTCGCTTCCTTTCGTTTTTTATTCGCCCGAGCCGCGCTTTCGCAAAAAAAGACACAAAAAATTAATAAAGTTTTAAGTCGCAATTAAGATTTAGTGGTACAATAAGGGTAAAGCAAAAACAAAGGAGGCATTCTGCCATGTATGAAAATGAAAACTACGGCGCGGATAATGAATATCCCGTCGAGCCCGTGAGGGCGCAAAAGAAAAAGAGCACGGGGCTTGCGCGAAGGCTCTGCGCGCTCGTGCTGAGCGGCATCCTGTTCGGAGCTGCTGCGGCGGCGGCATTTTACGGCGTTAATTCGCTCTTCAAGGGCAAATCCCCCGCCGAATCGGGCAGAACGGTGATCGAAGCAACTGCCGCTCCCAAGGAAACGAACGCGCCGTCGTCCACCCAAACGGGCGAAAACGGCGGCATCTCCACCATCACCTATCCGCAGAGCGGCGAAAACTCTCAGGTTCTCGATGTCAGCGCGATAGCCGAGGGCGCGATGCCCGCGATGGTATCCATCACAAACATCAGCGTTCAAGAGGTGCAGAGCTTTTTCGGACTGTTCGGCTGGGGGCAGCCCCAAACGCAGCAGCTTGAATCGAGCGGCACGGGCATAATCTTCGGAACGAATGAAACCGAGCTTCTTATCGTAACAAACAACCATGTTGTCGATAAAGCGACCACGCTCTCGGTATGCTTTGTGGATAACGAGGTGTGCGAGGCGGTTGCAAAGGGCACCGATCCCGACAACGATCTGGCGGTTATCGCCGTCAAGCTTTCGGATATAAAGGAAAGCACCTCGAGCGCGATAAAGCAGGCGAAGATAGGCAATTCCGATACGCTGAAGGTCGGCCGCCAAGTTGTTGCGATAGGCAACGCGCTCGGCTACGGCCAGTCCGTCACCACGGGCATAGTAAGCGCTCTCGGCCGCCGAATCGACACCACGGATGCCATCATGATTCAGACCGATGCCGCCATCAACCCCGGCAACTCGGGCGGCGCGCTTCTGAATATGAGCGGCGAGCTTATCGGCATAAACTCCGCAAAATTCAGCTCCACCGAGGTCGAGGGCATGGGCTACGCCATCGCCATCACCCCCGCCACACCGATAATCGAGGATCTTATGAACCGCACCACGCGCGAGAAGGTTTCGAGCGAAAACGCCTCCTATCTCGGCATTCGCGGCGAGGATATCACTTCGAGCATCTCCGCCTCCTACGGCATCCCGCAGGGCGTTTACGTTACCTCCATGGGTTCAAACAGCCCCGCAGCCACGGCGGGCATCACGCTCAAGAGCATCATCACCCATTTCGACGGCATCCGCGTTACGAGCCTTTCAAACCTTGAAAACCGCCTTCAGTACTACGCGGCCGGTGAAACGGTCGAGGTTACGGTGCAGGTGCTCGAGGGGCATGAATATGTTGAGAAAAAGCTGAGCGTTACTCTTGGAAAAGCATCGGACTACACAAATCAGGGCGGCTACGGCTACGGTGGCTATGGAAGGCCGTAAAAGCTTTTTCAAGCAGCAAATACGATCGGAACACGCAAAAACCACCCTGTTGGGCGCATCTGCCCTCGGGTGGTTTTGCTTGTCAAGCTTATTGCTTTTATCCTTTTCGAACGATGTATTTCTTCCCAAGCCTTGGCGCAAATATCGCTCTTATATCTTCCTCAGTGCCGCCCTCGATAGTTGCCTTTTCAATGGGGAATGCAGCGTTTTTGGTTTGATAGATGAAGATGTACTCGGGCAATTCGACGACCTTTTCGATCATATCGTAGCTGTATTGGCCACTCGTTTCCATGCCGTCCTGCCTTGAAACGACCTTGAAGCCCTCGTCGCCGAACTCATATTCGCTGACGGCATCCTTGAGCCTGCCGAGCTGCCTGTAGGAAAGCCTCGGAGCCGCAAAAATCAGCAGCGCGAGCACGACCGCAACCACGAGAAGCGGCCAACCGATCCTAAAGCTCTCCGCAACGCCCAAAAACATAAGCTCGAAGAGAAACTCGCCCACTGCTATACCGATCAGTATGATCGAAATATAGTACATTGCACCCTTATGAGCCTTTTGAAGCGCCTTGAACGCGCTGAGATCGAGCCGCCCCGCTGCCTTGATATCCATACTCCGCTTCCTTTCGTTTTTCAAGAATACTGCGGGATAATTTTAGCATAGCCGATGCTCGACTGTCAACCGTCGTTCCTCCCGAACGAAAAGTTAAGCCTCTCGCTCCGTTTATAAGTTCATTTTTATGTACTTAACTCCCATCATTTTCCGTTGATTATCAGTGTTTTTTATGGTATAATTGATACATAAAGAAAACCAAGGAGGTCTGTGATATGAACACCAGAGAATTTGCAAAGAAGAACGGAAAAAAGACCGAATGGGTGCGCGAGCGCTGCAAGGAGGGGCTGATGCCCTCCGCCAAAAAGAGGAACGGCCGCTGGGATATCCCCGAGGATGCCGAGTTTCCCCCCTGCACGGGGCGCGAGGCCGCGCTGATACTTGAAAACATCATCGAGCGCAACAGCGGCAGCGAGGTCTGCATCATTCCCGCAAGGATGGCGAAAAAAGGCGAAGCCGCGCTCGATTATCTTATGAACTGGGGCTTCATCGCCGCTTTTTCCGAAAGCGGCGCGGTTTCGGTAACAAAGCGCGGAAGCGAGCTGCTTGCGAGTATGCGCGGCGCGAAGAGCAGCGGCTCCGGAAAGACGAAAGCCGACTTCAGCACGGATGTTTCTGTGGACGTAGAGCTACCTATTCTGAAGCTGCACGGCGAGTTAAACTACCGCAGCGAAGCGGAGGAAGCGCCCGAAAGTGAGGATGCCTCGGATAAAAGGGCGGGCTGACACCAAAAAGCAGGCCATCGGAGGGCGTGTCCGCATAAGGGATTCGCCCTTCGGCGCGTTTTTCCGCTCAATCGCCCGTTTGCGGTTGACTTCTCTACGATTATTGATATAATAGATATAAGTGGGGGTATCGCCTTGTGAAAAGCATTCATTCGGCGAAGCTCCGCAGAGGAAAAAACTATGGAAAAAACCTTGACCTTTAAAAGCTTCATTATCGCACTCGGAATCGGGCTTTTCGGCGCATTCGCCGGAGCTTATTCCACCGTTCTGCTCATTCCCGCCGCAGCGGGCGCGGTGTATCTCGGCGTGCGCCACGGCATATTCCATGCCGCTGCCGCCGCACTCTTTACGATGCTCGGCATCTTCTTCGCGCATCTCGGAAACGATATCACGATGTATGCGCTCTGGGGCGCGTACTCGTTTTCCGTTATTTTCACCGTAGCCGCGTTCCGGCTCAGGCTGCCCTACCGCATGATCGCGCTCGTGCTCGCCGCCGCTGCGCTGATCGCGCTGTACGTCGGCTTCGGCCTGCCCTCGCTTCTTGCGGGCAAAGCGCCGTTTGAAGGCATACTCGAGCGCCTGCGCTATTTCGATGAATACTACCGCTCGATGGGCTACGTTATCGAGGATATCGCCGAGCTTCGCGAATCCATACCCACCACCTTCTACGGAATGTTGGTGCTGCTTGCCGAGGCTGCGGCGTTCTTCACCGTTGTGCTCTCGCGCCTGTTCTGCAAGCTTTCAAACGCCGATATTCGCCCCATGGCGCGCTTCCGCGAATGGCAGCTCCCCTCGAGCCTCAAGCTCGGCATACCCGTTTTCGCGATAGCGATCATCATTTTATACGCGGCAAAATCCAACGCCGCGCCCGTTGTGCTCTACACCGTCCTTTTAATGCTGATGCCGATGCTTGCCGCCGCGGGCATCGCCACCGCCATGTACTTAGCTTCACGCGGGCGCAGCACAGTTTCGCTGCCCGTTAGGCTGTTCGTTATCCTCGCCGCCGTAATGTCGCCCTATTTCATGGCGTTCTTCGGTGCGATCGACCTTTACGCCGGCATTCGCCGCAGGCTCATCCGCACCGACAGGTTGATAAGGGAGGCCTTTGAAAAGGCGAACCGCGAGAAAAGCAACACCGTTGTGGTGGATTTCGGCGACGGCAACGGCCCGCAGATCATAGCGCGCAGGAAGGACTCCGCCTTCTTCGATCACGTGCTCGAGGATAAGGATGAGGACGGGAACGATGCACAAAGCGGCTCCGAGGGCGGCGATGAAGCAAAGCCCAATGAAGAAAAATCCGGCGATAACGCCGAAAAACCGACCGATACCGATAAAAATACCCACGGAGGTGAAGAATAAATGAAGGTGCTTCTTAAAAGCGATGTACACGGCTGCGGCAAGGCGGGCGATATTGCTTCCGTCAGCGACGGCTATGCCAAGAATTTTCTTATTCCCAAGGGACTTGCCGTGCCCGCCGATTCGGACACGATAAATGCAGTAAACATCAAAAAATCCGCCGCCAAGCACCGCCACGAGGTGCAGAGGCAGAACGCCAAGGCGCTTGCGGCCGACATGAGCAAGCTTTCTGTCAAGGTGTACGCCAAATGCGGCGACAACGGCAGGCTCTTCGGTGCGATAACCGGCAAGGAGATCGCCGCCGCGCTCAAGGAGCAGTTCGATATCGAGGTGGATAAAAAGCGCATCGGCCTGGATGAGCCCATCAAGGCGATCGGCATCTACACCGTGAGTGCGCACATGTTCGAGCAAACGAACGCCTCCTTCAAGGTGGAGGTGCTCCCGCTTGCGGAGTAAGCGCAAGCCCTTCTTCGGGCGCTCCGCCGCTCAGGCCGCCCCGCGCGGCGTATTTCCCGCGCTTTTTCAAAGTGCTTGCCGAACCCCAGATCGCTTCGGCTTCATCATCGACCATTGAGTATTGATTATTTATAGCTATGGAAGAAAACCTCAGCCGCATACCGCATAATACGGACGCAGAAAGGTCCGTTCTCGGAAGCGTGATAGGCTCCGCCGCCGCTTCGTCCTCCGCCGCAGAAAAGGCGCTTGAAATGCTCAGCGCGGATGATTTCCATTCCGCCGCACACAGGGATATCTTTTCCGCAATGAAAAAGCTTTTCGACAGCGGAAAAAGCATCGACTTAACAACGCTCACCGATATGCTCGAGCGCGACGGCAAGCTTGAAGCGGTGGGCGGCAACGGGTATCTCATCGACCTTGCGCTCTCCCCGCCGAGCGTATCGAATATAGAGCACTATATCGATATAGTCGAGGCGCATTCGGTCAGAAGAAAGCTCATGGCCACGGGCAATATGATCGCGCACGAGGCCGTTGAGAGCAACAAGGATCCCAAGCAGATACTCGACGAGGCAGAGAGGCAGATCTACAACATCGCCATGCGCAAGAGCGCCGAGCATATTCCCACCATCGGCGAGGTTTATGCGGATGTGTATCGGCAGATCGGCGAGCTTATGCAGCTTGGCGGCAGGCGCACGGGCATCGCCACAGGCCTTGCGGATCTGGATGACCTCACGAGCGGTCTTCAGCGCGGCGACCTTGTTATCGTTGCGGGTCGACCCTCGGCGGGTAAATCGGCGTTCGCCTTCGGCATCGCCGCCCATGCCGCTATCCGCGAGAAGGCAACGGTTATGGTATTCAGCCTTGAGATGCCCAAGGAGCAGATAGTTATGCGAATAATGTCCGGCGAAGCGGGCATCAATATGCAGAAGATCCGCACGGGCGACCTCAAGGCGGAGGAGATATTCCGCATTGCGGACAATTTCAACACCGTTGGCGAATCGAACATCCTTATAGACGATGCTCCGGGCGCGACCGTTGCGGAGATACGCTCAAAATGCCGCAGAGTGCAGGCACAGCAGGGGCTTGATATAGTGGTTATCGACTATCTCCAGCTCATGCAGTCCACCTCCAAGCGCGATTCAAGGGTGCTTGAGGTTGCCGAGATGACGCGCGGCCTGAAGATGATCGCAAGGGAGCTGAACGTGGTAATAATCCTGCTTTCCCAGCTCTCCCGCGAGCCCGACAAGCGCAAGGATCACACGCCGCTGATGAGCGACCTTCGCGAATCAGGCTCCATCGAGCAGGATGCGGACGTTATCATGATGCTCTACCGCCCCGCCACTTATCCCGAAACGCAGGAAGCCATGGATGGGGACAACACCTCGTATATCAACGTTGCCAAGCACCGAAACGGCGCCACCGCAAACCTAAAGGTCATGTGGGTGCCCGAGATAGCGAGATACACCAATTATGCGGACGATCCGCAGTAAAAGCCAAGAGCCGGGTCTCTTGCCCGCGCATACGAAGATATGTTTTTAGCCGCTCGGGGCGGAGAAGCCGGCGCCAAAGCGCTTGATCCTATCCGCTCCTTGCGTTAAGCAACGCTCAATGGGACAGCCCCCAAATAAATACTTGAAAGGAGAGCCTTTACCATGCTCAAGGAACCAAACAAACAGCCTGCACTTACAGACGAAACGGGCAGTGCTCCCGATGCAGACACCGATGCCGCTTCGATCGAACAGAATGAGCACGACTCCACGGTGCACGATTATAAGGAGTACCGCGAATACACTCATGATATCACAACAAAGGTCGCTTATTTACTCGGGATCAAAAAGCATTTATTTGAAAAAGAAAACACATCATTCGATATAGAAGTATTCAATAAGCTGAATAAAGATAAGAATGCAAGAATAATAAGAAACCTTTGCGCGATACGAACGTCAATATTTATTAATTTCAATAAGATCAATCATGCTTTCAAGGTTGAGCACAGAGGCATAAGAACGGTACGCGAATACATTCCGGATGAATACGTTATGCAGCTTGCAAGTGACGGAATAGACTTTGTAAAAAAAACGAGCCGCTTTCTGAGCAATCACATTGTTGAAATAAACCGCCTGATAAACGACCGAATAAACAACTGCAAGAGCTTTTTTCCGATGTGGCTGAATTGGGACTATATCAGGGATCTTTTCATAATGAAGAACGGCTTGAGCGACAGCGGCGTTATGGCGGCCTTGGCGGTCTACCGCAGCAGCTATTCGTATCTGCCCTTCCACGCCTATATGAATTGGGATGCGCAGGATGAGGGGCTGATCCTTTCCTCCGACTACAGGTTCTGCACCTGGCTGTATAAGCTTAACAACGACGAGTTCAAGGCTCGAAACATGGTGTCGAACGTTGGCAGCTACGTAACGAATAACATCTACGACTTCATTTCCTCAAGCAGCAAAACAGTTCTTGTGGTCGATTGCGAAAACTCCGATCCGTTCAACCTGAGCGCGGCGTTTAAGAACCTTGAAAAACGCTATACCGACAAGATATCGAGCATCATCCTGTTTGACGACGTTCATGCCTCGAGCGCGTGGAATATGCTTGGAAGCTGCACTGGCGGCGTTCCCGTGGAGCATCTGAACGTTGAAAGATTGATGGACAATAAGTCCTTGGTCGACCAAACGCTCTATGCGCGTGTTTTCCGCGAATTCTACGAGAATAAGACCGATTCGTTCGTGCTCGTTTCAAGCGACTCCGACTATTGGCCCCTTGTATCCAATCTTCCTCAGGCAAAATTCCTCGTTATGATCGAGCACAGCAAATGCAGCCCCAGCCTGAAGCAGGCGCTTGAGGAGCAGCATATCTTCTATTGCTACCTCGACGACTTCTACGGCGGCAACGGCGAGGATATCAAGATAAAAGCCGTGCTTGCGGAGATGCGGACGTATATTGACGGCGCGATGCGGCTGAACGTGAACGATATGCTCGACACGGCGCTGAAAAACACAAGAGCACCGTTCTCCGAGGATGAGCGCAATCGCTTCTATCAAAAATTCATCAAGAATATGCGGCTTGTGATAGGCGAAAACGGCGATGTGCAAATAGAATTCGGGCGCTGATGGCGGCAGCTTTCCCGAGCGATAGCGAAAAAACGCTTGCTCTTGCAATTGCTCTCATTCTATGCTATAATAAGCTCACTTCGGGGCAGGGTGAAAATCCCTACCGGCGGTGAAAGTCCGCGAACGGTCGGTTCTATGAGCCGTCCGCCGATCCGGTGGAATTCCGGAACCGACGGTGAGCGCGTTCCTTTTCGGTATGCGTAAGTCCGGATGGAAGAAGGAGAATAAATATTTATATTTGTTTTATCTTGTCCTGTATTACCCGAAGGCGGTTTTCGCTTTCGGGAATTTCTTTTTTCGGAGGAAAGTATGAAAAAAACCCGTTCCCTGCGCCGCGCTGCGCTGATCATCCTTGCCGCGCTGATACTTGCATTTTCGCTAAGCTTTGCCATTGCGGAAAGCGCCCCCGATGCGGAAGTTACCGCCGCTCCCACTCCCAAGCCCACGCTTTTTCAAACCATCGGAAAGAATATGGGCTTTATACTGACCGCATTTGCGATCAGCGCGGGCATTGCGCTCGCCGCCTACCTCGTTCAGCGCTTTCTGCTCAAGGGCAGGATAAGAAAGCTTGACCGCACGAGAAAAATCACCTACACCGCGCTGTTTTCAAGCATGGCGGGCGTTTTGATGCTGCTTGAGTTTCCGCTGTTTTTCGCGCCGTTCTTCTATAAGCTTGACGTAAGCGAGATCCCCGTTATGATCTGCGCATTCTTTATGGGGCCGGTTTACGGTGTCATCGCCGAATTTATCAAAGTCGTGATCCATGCCATACTCAAGGGAACCAGCACAGCGTTCGTGGGCGATTTTGCAAATTTCATAATCGGCTGCTCCTTCGTGCTTCCCGCAAGCATCATCTATCATTATAAGCCCGGCCGCAATACCGCGCTTATAGGCCTCACTGCCGGAACGCTCTGCATGACCGTTTTCGGCAGCGCGTTCAACGCCTTCTATCTGATCCCCAAATTCGCCGATCTTCTCATGCCGATGGAGCAGATAATCGCCTTCGGCACCGCGGTCAACAAGCATATCACGAGCGTGGGCTCGCTGGTCATGTGGGCGGTAGTTCCGTTCAACCTTGTTAAGGGCATTATCGTTTCGCTCGTTACCTTCTTCATCTATAAGCCGATTTCACAGGCGCTGAAGATGGAGTTTCATAAAAAGAAAACAATGTAAACCTTGAAAAACCGCCGAACAGTATCTCTGTTTCGGCGGTTTTCAGCTTGTGCGCTTTTCCGATTTCATTAAAGAAAAATACAAAGCAATCGAATCATTTTTCTTAAACCGCTTCGTGCGCAAACTGCGTTTCATAGAGTTCGCGGTAGAACCCGCCCTTATCAAGCAGCTCCTTATGCGTGCCCTTTTCGATTATCTTTCCCGCTTTCATAACGAGTATCATATCCGCATCGCGCACGGTGGAGAGCCTATGGGCAACTATGAACGAAGTGCGCCCCTTCATCAGCTCCGCAAACGCATCCTGAACCAAGAGCTCCGTTCGCGAGTCGATCGATGAGGTCGCCTCGTCAAGTATCAGCGCCGGGGGCTCAGAGAGCATCACTCGGGCTATGCAGAGAAGCTGCTTCTGCCCCTGCGAGAGTGTTCCGCCCGATTCGCCGAGCACCGTGGAGTACCCCTGCGGAAGCCTTGTGATAAAGCCGTGCGCATGAGCCTTTTTCGCCGCCGCGATTATCTCCGCATCTGTTGCGTTTTTCCTTCCCATAGCTATATTTTCGCGCACCGTGCCGCTCTTGAGCCAGGTGTCCTGCAAAACCATTCCGAATCTTGAGCGAAGCTCCGCGCGTGTCATGCGCCGCGTTTCCACGCCGCCGAGCCTTATTTCGCCCGCGTTCACGTCGTAAAAGCGCATGATGAGGTTTATAAGCGTGGTTTTGCCGCAGCCCGTGGGGCCGACTATCGCTATGCGCTGCCCGCTGCCCACGTCGAGCGAAAAATCCTTGATAAGCTCGCGCTCGGGATCGTATGAAAAATCCACGCTCTCAAAGCGCATGCTTCCGTCCCCCGTCGCAGGCGTTTCCGCACTCACGGGATCGGGCGTTTCAACGGGCGCATCTATCAAGGCAAACAGCCTCTCCGCGCAGGCGAGCGCGCCCGAAAGCTCCGCAAACACGCCCGAAATTTCGTTGAAGGGCTTTGTGTACTGGTTGGCGTAGCTCAAAAACGCCGAAAGCCCGCCCACTGTCAGCGCGCCGCCGATAACGCCCGTTACGCTTAGCGCACCGAGCACCGCCACCGCCGCATAGATGATGGAGTTTACAAAGCGAGTGGAGGGGTTCGTAAGCGAGGAAAGGAAGGTCGCCTTCACCGCGATATTTTCAAGCTTTGTATTGGTTTTTCCGAAGAGCTCCCGCGCCTTTTTCTCGTATGAAAACGCGCGAACGAGCTTCTGCTCGCCGACGTATTCATCGATCACCGCCGTATTCGCGCCCCTTGCCTCGGCCTGCTGTTTGAAGCTTTTATAGCTGTGCTTGGCGATGAATCGCGCCACGATAAGTGAGAGCGGCGAAAGAGCAACGACCGCAAGCGTTATCAGCGGATCGACCGAAAGCATGAAGAAAAGCGTTCCGATTATCGTTATAACGCCCGTGAAGAGCTGCGAAAAGCCGAGAAGCAGCCCGTCCGCAAGCTGATCCGCATCGCTTATAAGGCGGCTGACCGTGTCGCCCACGGGGTGCGGATCGAGCTCCGAGAGCGGCATATTTTGAATATGCGCAAACGCCTCGGTGCGGATATCCTTCACCATGCCGTAGGTTATGCGGTTGTTCACCAGGCTCATAAGATAGCTTGCAAGCCCGGAAAGCGCCGCGCTTATGCCTATCCACGCAAGATACGGCCTGAGCGAAACAAAATCCACCCTGCCCTTATCTATTATGCAGTCGATGCTTTTACCCACAAGCACGGGTATGAGCAGCGAGAGCGCGACCGAAACGAGCGCGAGCAGCAGCGAACAAAATGCAAGCAGCTTTCTTCCCGCAAGCCTTTTGAGCAGCTTTTTAACGGTTTCGCGCGAGGCGGCGTTCATGGCATTTTTCTTTTGCTTCGCTTGATTTTTCATGCCCGCTTCGCCTCCCTTCCCGTCTGCATCTCATAGATCTCGCGATAGATCGAGCAGCAGGAAAGAAGCTCCTCATGCCTGCCCATTCCCACGGTACGCCCGTCGTCGAGCACGATTATAAGATCGGCGTGCATTATCGAAGCCGCCCTCTGCGAAATTATGAAGGTGGTGCGCTTTTCTTCCGAATTTTTAAGCGCGGCTCTCAGCCTTGCATCCGTTGCGTAATCGAGCGCGGACGCGCTGTCGTCAAGTATCAGTATCTCGCTTTTTTTAACGAGCGCCCTCGCAATCGAGAGCCTCTGCTTCTGACCGCCCGAGAAATTGCTTCCGCCTCGGGAAACATGCTCATCGAGCCCAGCTTCGCGCTCCGCCACGAAATCGTATGCCTGCGCGGTCTTGAGCGCGGATACGAGCCGCGCTTCGTCTGCCTCGGGATCGCCCATAAGCAGGTTTGAGCGGATGGTTCCCTCGGTCAAAACCGCCTTCTGCGGCACCACCGATATGCGGCTTCGAAGCGCATCCGAATCCATCTCCCGAATACTCACGCCGTCGATGAAAATTTCACCGCTTGTTGGGAAAAAGAAGCCCGAAACGAGGTAGGAAAGCGTGGATTTGCCGCTGCCCGTGCCGCCGATTATGCCCACGGTCTGCCCCGGCTTTGCCCTAAAGCTTATATCGAAAAGCGAGGGTGCGCCCGCGTTTTCGTATTCAAAGCCGACGTTTTTAAACTCGACCTCGCCTTGCGGCGCGTTTTCCTCGGGAACGATGCTGCCGCCCTTTTCGCCCTCATCCATTTCGAGCACTGCTGATATCCGCTTCGCGCTTGCGGCGGCTCTTGCGGCAGTTATCATGAAGTTTGCCATTTTAATCAGCTCCACGAGTATCTGCGAAAGCAGGTTGTAGAGCGCCACGACCTGCCCCTGCGTGAGCGAGCCGATATTCACGCGCACCGCACCGCTCCATATAAGCGCGATCACGGCGATATTGACGGCAATAAGCGTTGCGGGGTTCAGAAGTGCGGATATCCTGCCAACGGCGAGCGAAAGCGCCTTGAGCCTCGCGCTCCTTTTTTCAAACTCGCGCTTTTCCTCCTCTTCCATAAGGAAGGCTCTTATAACGCGAACGCCCGAAAGGTTCTCGCGTGCAGCGCCCGTTACGCCGTCCAGCTCGCGCTGAACCAGCGTATGCCTCGGTATCGAAACAAGCAGTATGAAAAACACTATAACGAGCAGCACCGCGATAACCGCAGCGAAGATGAGCGCGCAGCGCGTGTCTATCGTGAAGGCGACCGCCATTGCGCCGAAAACCACGAACGGCGAGCGAAGAAGCAGGCGAAGGGCGAGGTTTATGCCGGTTTGAAGCGTGGCAACGTCGCTCGTGAGCCGCGTTATAAGCGCCGAAGCGCCGACCCCGTCGAGCCGAGCATACGAAAGCCGCTGAATTTTATCAAAGAGCCTTGCGCGAAGCGTGGTGGCAACGCCGATAGCCGCCTTTGCGGAAAAGAACTGCGCCGTAAGCGCCAAAGCGAGTCCCACGGCGGCAAACAGCACCAGAATGCCTCCGCGCGAGAGGATGAAGCCCGTATTCCTCTGCGCTATGCCCCTGTCGATGATGGCGGCTATGACCAGCGGCACCAAAAGATCGAGCGCCGCCTCCGCGAATTTAAACAGCGGGGCAAGCACCGTTTGCACCTTGTATTCCTTAAAACAGCCGAGTATACGCTTCATTTTTTCTCCGTTTCGCCGCATTTTGCTCATAGAGCCGTCATTCGCGGCACAATATTTAAGTATACCACCGCAGCGGGAGTTTTTCAACCTTGACCGGAATGCGCAAAAGCGGTGAAAAAAAGCAAAAAACCGTTGCGGTTTTAGGTAAAAAGAATTATAATAAAACCACAACCATGGAGGAACGGCGATGAAGATAACTTTTTTGGGTGCCGCCCGCGAGGTAACGGGCAGCATGACTCTTATAGAGGTTGGCAGCGAAAAGCTGCTCGTGGACTGCGGCATGGAGCAGGGGCGCGATTTTTTCGAGAATCAGAAGCTCCCCGTCGATGCATCCGAGATAAGCGCAGTGCTTTTGACCCACGCGCACGTCGATCATTCGGGCAATCTTCCCCTTCTGCATAAGCAGGGCTTTCGCGGCAGGGTATACGCAACGAGGGCGACCTGCGGCTTAACCGACATAATGCTGCGCGACTGTGCGCATATTCAGGAATCGGAGGCCGAGTGGAAAAACCGCAAGCGCAAGCGTTCGGACGGCAATATGATCGAGCCTATCTACACGCTCAAGGATGCCGAAGCAGTTTTAAAGCTTCTTCGCCCCGCGGATTACGGCGAAAGGCTGCGCATTGCCGAGGGCGTTGAGATCCGCTTTACGGACATCGGGCATCTTCTCGGCTCCGCCGCAATCGAGGTTTGGCTCACGGAGGGCGGCATAAATAAAAAATTCGTTTTCAGCGGGGACGTGGGCAATATAAACAAACCCCTTTTGAAGAATCCCTCTCCCGTTTCGAGCGCAGATTATCTGATGCTTGAATCCACCTACGGCGACCGCCTTCACGAGCTTGTGGACTGCGACCACGTTGGCCTTCTTGCCGAGGTCATCGAGCGAGCGCTCGCGCGCGGCGGCAACGTGGTGATCCCGAGCTTCGCCGTTGGAAGAACCCAGGAGATACTCTATCTTATCCGCCTTGCAAAGCTTCAAAACCGCATAAAGGGCTGCGGAGATTTCCGCGTTGTGGTGGACAGCCCGCTTGCAGAGGAGGCAACGAGCATCTTTTTGCAGTCCGATCCCGAGTTTTTCGACGAGGAGACCGCAGAGCTTCTCAGGCAGGGCATAAACCCGCTGTATTTCAAGGGGCTTGAGCCGAGCGTTTCGGCGGAGGAATCCAAGGCTCTCAATTTTTCCGAGGACCCGAAGGTTATAATCGCGGGAAGCGGCATGTGCGAGGGCGGCAGGATACGCCACCATCTCAAGCACAACCTGTGGAGACCCGAAAGCACGGTGCTCTTCGTTGGCTATCAAACCGAGGGCACGCTCGGAAGGCTTCTTTTGGACGGCGCGGAGCATATAAAGCTCTTTGGCGAAAGTATTGCCGTTCACGCCGAGATCGCCTTCCTCGAGGGCTCGAGCGGCCATGCGGACAGGGACGGGCTTATAAACTGGCTCAAGGGCTTCACCGAAAGGCCGACTCGCGTGTTTCTCAATCACGGCGAGGATGCTGTTTGCGGAAGCTTCGCCGCGCTTCTTCACGATGAATTCGGCTATGAGACCTTCGCACCGTACAGCGGCACGGAGTTTGACATCGGCAAAAACGAATTCATCCGCATCACCGAGGGCATACCGATCAAGACCTCCAAAAAGCATGCGGACGGGCAAAAGAGCGGCTCCTTGGACAGTGACTACGCCTCCAAGGGCGCGGTCAAATCAAAGAACCTTGAGCGGGAGCTCATCGAGGCCGCAAAGCGCCTTACCTCGCTCACGCGCATCTACGGAAGCGCGAGCAACAAGGATAAGGAAGATTTTATAAAGGATATCCGTTCGCTTCTTGATAAATGGAGCGGAAAAAGGCTTTGATATTATAGTGAATAATGCCTTTAGGAGGTAAAATATGCAGTACGTAACCTTTGGAAAAACCGATCTGACCGTTTCACGCGTCGGCTTCGGCGGCATCCCCATTCAGCGCATCGAGAAGGAAGGCGCGAGGGCGCTTTTCGATAAGCTCCTCGAATGCGGCGTGAACTATATCGACACCGCGCGCGGCTACACCGTCAGCGAAGAATACATCGGCGAGGCCATCGACGGCAGGAGGGATAAGTTCATTCTTGCCACCAAGAGCATGGCGCGCGACAAGGCGGGAATGGAGAAGGATATCGGCATAAGCCTAAATAACCTTCGCACCGACCGCATCGACCTTTATCAGGTGCATAATCCAACCATGGAGCAGCTCGACACCGTGCTTGCCGAAGGCGGCGCACTTGAGGCGCTCATGGAGGCCAAGGAAGCGGGAAAGGTCGATCATCTTGGCATAACCGCACATTCGCTTGCCGTTTTTGAGCGCGCGCTCGAGCTGGATTGGGTGGAGACCATAATGTTTCCCTACAATATCGTTGAGAGCCAATGCGAGCATCTTCTTGAAAAATGCCGCGAGAAGAATATCGCTTTCATTGCGATGAAGCCCTTTGCGGGCGGCGCGATCGAGGACGGCGAGGCGGCTCTGCGCTATATCGCGGCAAACGAGCTTGTGACGGTATCCATACCCGGAATGTACTGCATTGAGGAGATAGAAACCAACACGAAATACGGTGCCGACCCCTCCCCGCTTGACGAGGAGCTTCAGGCGAGAGTGGATAAGATTCGCTCCGAGCTTACGGGCAATTTCTGCCGCCGCTGCAACTACTGCGCGCCCTGCACCGTGGGCATCAGCATACCGAACGTTTTCCTCTTTGCGGGCTATCTTGAAAGATACGGCCTTGAGGATTGGGCGAAGGGGCGCTATGCAACATTAAAGGTCAAGGCGAGCGAGTGCATCGAATGCGGCGTTTGCGAAACGCGCTGTCCCTACGAGCTGCCGATACGCGATATGCTGAAAAAAGCGGCGGCACAGTTTGGAGAATAATTATGAAATTCAAGATCATACCCTTTGACGGTTCGTATAGGGATGAGATGATCTATATGATTCTTCGCGCAAAGGAGGCAATCGGGCATCATCCCAGGATCAACGAGGATCTTTTGGATATAAACAAATGCTATTTCGATCGCGGCGACGGCTTTTTCCTTGCACTTGACGATGGCGCGGGCAAGGTGATAGGCTGCGGCGGGTATTCAAGGGTGGATGATACGGATGAAGCCTTCGTTCACAGGCTTTATGTTGTGCCCGAGTTAAAGCGCAGCGGCATTGGAAGCGCGCTGCTTGAAGCCATCGAGGATGCCATGCTCGACACGGGCATAAAGGTTTCCAAGGTGCATCTCGGCGAGCCCCGGGAAAAATGGCACGAAGCATACAGCTTCTACCCCAAGCACGGCTACGGCGAATACGCGCCCCGCTATATGGAAAAGCTGCTCGACAGAACGGGGTGCAAGGTGAACGCCCCCGATAATGCAGGGCATCCGCTCGAGGAGGAAAGCGAATTCACTCTCACCTCGGACGGCTTCTCCCTGACCCTTCGCGCCCGTTTCTATTACGAAGATATCGCGCAGCCCGTGAACGGAACGCTCCGCTTGAGCGTTAAAAGCGGCGATTATTCGGGCAAAGCCGAGCTTGATATCGACTATAAGCGGTTCATGATCTTCATAGGCGAGCTTGCCGCCATCTATAAGACCCTCGGCGGCGAAGCAAGGATAGCCGAGCCCTACGGAAAGCAGTTTCTCCATTTCATCGGCGACGGCATGGGGCATATCATCATTAAGGGCGTTTTGAGCGACAACGATAGCCATGAGCTTTCCTTTGAAAACGCGATCGATCAAACCGAGCTAAAGGGCTTTGCGGCGGCGCTGACAGCCGCATACGAGAACAAACAGCCGACCCGGCAAGCCTGAGATCGACTGAATTCTTTATTTTTCAAAATTCTCGTTTTTTCATTCCCGCTTCGATCGGTTCTACGATGATCGAAGCGGGCTGTTTCTTTTTTTCATTTAGAATAGCTGTTCAAAGCCGAACGTCCATAATATCCACATATTCAAGCGCGGGCATTTGGGAGAGGAAATCCGTGTCTTTGATCTTAACAGTCGTATTCTCCGTGCGCGAAGCGCAAATACCCAGCACACGTAGCTTTTTCAGTTCGCCCAGAGCCGAGAAATCGAATACTTTTTTCGGTTCGCATAGGATAAGCGTTTCAAGGTTTTCAAGATAAGCTATCGGAGAAATATCAACAAGCGACGAAGCCTGCCCAATATAAAGCTTTTTCAGCTTTTTAAGCCCCGATATCCTATCTATCCGAGCGCACCTCAGCCATTTGATTCGAAGAGATTCGATGCTCTGCTGAGTGCAGAGCGCATCAAACACCTTTTGATCCACGCTTGAGCAAATATCGACCTCGCGAAGAGGCAGCTTTTCGCCGTTCAAAAACCGCACCCATTCTGCGGTGTATTCGCGCTGTTTGCGTTCAACGCCCTTTGGGTCGTTAATACATTCCTCAAAGCTGAATGGATGCTGCGCGCAAACGAGCTTTACGGCCTGCTGATCGCGATACTCCCGAGGATGAAGCACGCCCTCTTCGTGCATGAGGCCGCGCACGAATCCATCATAGATGCGCCAATGCTCCGAGGCAAATTCGATATTCGGAAAGCTTGATATGAGATTTTCGATAAGCTTGTTCGTTTTCATTCAGCTCCGCCGTTTCATTTTGATGAGATACTCCGCCGTATCGTCCACCGGCTGTTTTTGATCCGTCAGGCAAAAGCCATTGCGCTCATAAAAGCGAATGGCTTTTTTGTTTTTCTCAAGCACCAAAAGCTCGTTTGCGCCGAGCTTTTTCACCGCAAAAGCGAGCAGCGCTTCGCCTATACCGCCGCGCTGAAGGATCGGCTCCACGAACAGCTTTTCGATATGCTTTCCGCGAACGCGGATAAAGCCCTTCACAACGCCGTCGTCGTAAACGAACGATCGCTCGATCAGCGCGTTATCCTGCTCGTACTCACCCGTCAGCGCGGGAGTCGAAAGCTCTTTAAAATAGTATTCGTCGCTTTTGAAGATCGGGTAGAAGTTCAACCGATAGTTGAACAGTTCGATCTCCGCAAGGCGAAAGGCGTCGGCTTGCTCCGCTTTTCTGATGTTTTCAAATTCCGTATCGTTCATTCAAAAAACTCCTTGTTTCAAAAGAAATTCCGCAGGAATTTCCTCCTCAACTATTCATTATTCACTACTCCGCTCCGTCTTCTTCAACGCACGAAAGCAGCACGTTCACCGCGTTCTGCGCCATTACGAACATCGCTTCCTCCTCGGCGTGCTTCTTGGTTATCACCATCGAAACGCTCGCGCCGCCGAGCATGCTCGCGCCCTCGATGCGGCGTATGTTTTCAAACAGCTTTGCGCCGTCGATAGGCGCCTTTTCGCTGAAAACGAGCTTTGCTTCGCCCTTTTTAACGGCAAAGGTCAGTATGCCGAGCCTTGAAGCGCGGGATTTATAGAGCGCGATATCCAGAAGATTCTGAACGCATCTGGGGATATCGCCGTAGCGGTCTATCAGCTCATCCTGCACGTCGCGGAAGGAGTCGATATCCGTTATCGCAGCGATATGCTTATACATCTCCATCCTGCCCGTTTCACGCGCAATGTATTTCTTCGGAATATTCGCATCGATCGGCACCTCCATCACGGTGTCGAAGGTGGGCTTTATCTTTTCGCCCCTCGCCTCGCGCACCGCGATATCGATCAGCTTGCAGTAAAGGTCGTAGCCGACCTGCGCCATATGCCCGTGCTGCTCCGCGCCGAGGATGTCGCCCGCGCCGCGGATCTCAAGATCGCGCATGGCGATCCTAAAGCCCGCGCCGAACTGCGTGAATTCGCGTATAGCGGAAAGCCTTTTATCCGCTATCTCGGATAAGACCTTATTGGGTTTGAACGTCAGATACGCATACCCGAGGCGCTGACCGCGCCCTACCCTGCCTCGGAGCTGATAGAGCTGGGAGAGACCGAATCTGTCGGCATCAACGACTATCATGGTGTTCACGTTCGAGATATCGAGGCCGCTTTCGATTATCGTTGAGCAAACGAGCACGTCGAATTTGCCCTCAAGGAAGTCGAGCATCGTGTTTTCAAGCTGCCTCTCGCTCATCTGACCGTGCGCGTAATTGAACCGCGCTTCGGGCACGAGCTCGGAAAGGTTTCCCGTGAAGGTATCCATATTCTTCACATTGTTGTAAACAATATAGACCTGTCCGCCGCGCCCGATCTCCTTGAGTATCGCCTCGCGAATGAGCGCATCGGAGTACTCAACAACATAGGTCTGAACGGGATATCTTGCTTCGGGCGGCGTTTCTATAACGCTCATATCGCGTATGCCGCTCATGCTCATGTGCAGCGTTCTTGGTATCGGCGTTGCCGAGAGCGTTAATACGTCCACGTTTCGCTTGATCTCCTTGATCTGCTCCTTATGATTCACGCCGAAGCGCTGCTCCTCGTCGATTATAAGAAGCCCCAGATCCTTGAAAACAACGTCCTTTGCAAGCAGCGCATGGGTTCCCACGAGCACGTCCACATTGCCCGCCTTGAGCTGGGCTTTCACATCGCGCACCTCCTTGGCCGTGCGGAAGCGCGACAGCAGCTCCACCCTTATCGGAAAGCCCTCGTAGCGCGAAGAAAGAGTGTTGAAATGCTGCTGCGCAAGTATCGTTGTCGGCACGAGCACGGCGCATTGCTTGCCGTCCATCGCGCATTTGAACGCCGCGCGAAGGGCGACCTCGGTTTTGCCGTAGCCAACGTCGCCGCACAAAAGGCGATCCATTATGCGCTCGGACTCCATGTCCTTTTTTATTTCCTCGATCGAGCGGAGCTGATCGGGCGTTTCACGGTACGGGAAGCTGAGCTCGAGCCGCTGCTGCCAATCCGTATCGGGTGAAAAACGGAAGCCCTTGCGCCTCGCCCTCTCGCCGTAGAGCTTAACAAGGTCGAACGCAAGCTTTTTAACGCTCGCGCTGGTTCTTGCCACGGTCTTTTGCCATTCGCCCGACCCAAGGCGCGAAAGCTTCTGCTTTTCCACCTCGCCGCCGACGTATTTTGCAACGCGGTCGAGCTGATCGGTGGGTATGAAGAGCTTGTCGCCGCCCTGGTAGGCAAGCTCGATATAATCGCGGGTCTTGCCGTCCACAACCAGCGTATTAACGCCCGTGAATCTGCCGATGCCGTGCGCCTCGTGAACGATCAGATCGCCCACCTCAAGCTCGCCCATATCCAGCGCATGCTTTTTCTTTGCCTTCGGACTCTCGCGGCGCACTCCCGCGCCGAAAAGCTCGTATTCGGATATGGCGGCAAGGCCGAGCGCAGTATACTCAAAGCCCCTCGGCAGGCTCCTTTCGATTATCAGCACCTCGCGCGGCTTGGCATCGCGGGAAAGGTTTTCAACCACAGCCGCCTCAACTCCCATATCAAGGAGCATATCCTGAGTGCGCTTTGCATGCTCGCCCGCGTAGACAAGCACCGAAAAGCCCTTGTTTTTCCAAATATTTATATCGTCCGCAAGCGCGTTGTCACCCGGAATATAGCGCGGCACGGGGCGCGTGTCGAACTTAACGAGCGCCTTGCTCCTTATGTGCGGAAAGCTCCTTGTGAGCGCAAAGAGCATCGCCGTGCGCCCGCGATCGAGCATGGAAAACACGCTCGTGGGCGTGAAGATCAGCTCGGCCTGCTTTTCGTGGCCTTCGCCGTTTTTGAGGATGCTTCCAAGCCCGTCCATGAACTGCGTGAAGGCAAACCTTGCGCTCTCCTCCACCCTCGCTGGCTCATCCATCAGAATCAGCGCATCCTCCTTGAAATAGTCGAGAAGCGTCACCTCCGCGCCGCCGAAAACGGGCAGAAGCATCAGCGCGTTCTTCGGAGTGCCCCCCGCGCGCAGTATCTCGGTCTCCTCGGCGTAATGCGGTTTATTCCGAAGCGCCGCTATACCCTTTTGCCGCATCTTATTATCGAGCGGCAGCTCCGTTGCGCTCGGCACGGAAATCTTATCCGCATTCTCTATGGATCGCTGGGTGATGGGGTCGAAGAAGCGCATGGTGTCTATCTCATCCCCAAAAAACTCAACGCGAACGGGGTTTTCCGCGGTCACGGGAAAGATATCGATATAGCCGCCGCGCCGCGCGATCTGCCCGCGCCCCTCGCAGACCTCCTCGCGGATATAGCCCGCATCGAGGAATTTTTGAATGAGCGCATCGGGCGAAACCTCCATTCCGATGCTCAGCGTGTGGGTGCAGGAAGCTATACGCTCCTTCTCTGCGAGCCTCTGCATCAGCGCCTCTATCGGTGCCACAACGAGCAGGTTTTCTCCCGAAGCAAGGCGCGTTAAAACGTTCAGCCGCCGAAACTCCAGCTCCTGCGACTGCACGTAGCTTCGCGCATTCAGCGGCATTTCGCGTATCGGAAACAGAAGCGCGTTTTTATGGTAGGCGCTTATCTCCTCAAAAAGCCTGCCCGCCGCCTGCGCGGAAGGGGCGATAACGAGCGTTTGTGCGCCGAAGCGCGCATACAGCGCCGAGGCCATATTGGGTCTATGCGCCTCACCAAGGCCGAAAACGCTTACCGGACCCCTGCCCTTTTCAAGCGCCTCAACAAGCTTTTGGTATTCCTCCGCGCCTTCAAGCGCACGAAAGAGCGGTTCAAAGCCCGTTTGAACCGCTCTTCTCTCGGCGTTTATTATTCGTTTATCATCCGTCATACTATCAGTCCGTCAGCTTAACGGTGAAAAGCGCACACCTTCCCTCCGCCGTGAACACGAGATAATCGTCCTCATCCGCCTCGGCAAAGCGGGCATTGCCGCTCTCGATGAAATACACAAGCGCAAAATCGTTCTTTGAAAGCGGAAGCACCACCTTTTCGCCGTCCTCCGCAAAAACGAGATCACCCTCGGCTTTGCCGAGCTTCGTCATAAGGTTCAGATCGCGCGCTCTTCCAACGCAATGCGTGGGAATGCCGCCATCGAAGAAATGCACCGTGTCCAGCGGCAGTATCCGCTTTTTGATCTCGCCGCAATGAAGCTCGTGCGAAAGCAGCATCTCGCCCTCAAGCGATGCTATCGCGCGGAAAAAACCATCGAGATTTGTGAAATCCGATTCTTCAAGCTCCACGCTCGCCGTGCTTATTCTAAAGAGAAAATCCCGCGCAGCATAGCTCGCGCCCTCTGGATAGATCATTATTTCGGTGGTCGTGCCTCCGCTCCAGCTTGAAACCGGCATATTCTCCTTCTTGATTTCGGTGATCTTAAGCATAGCCTTTCTCCCTTTCCGTTTTTTTCATTTTATTCTTCGGTTCTTCAAACCGTATAAGCTATTAAAAAAATCTTATCTAAGAGATTCCGCAGGAATCTCAACCTCAACTATTCACTATTCATCATTCATTATTCAATATTAACGCCCTCTACGCCAACAGCCCGAACGGAGCAGGGGGAGCCCCCTTGCGGCATTCGGGTCAAGTCCGTATTATTTTTTAACATTCTACCCTAAAACGGGCAAAATTTCAAGCGCTGCGGCAAAATTTGCGCAATTTTCGGATTTTCAACACTCTTTGAACAAAAAAAGCGGAGCTTCCGAAGAAACCCCGCCACCGTTTATACCTAAATCTTCACTCAGCCGATCTGCTGCTTTAAAAGCTCCACGGCCTTTTTCATCTGAACGTCGCGCTCGCTCATGTCGCGGCGAACGAGATAGATCTCGTACTGCTCGAGCTCCTCGTCCTGCTTGAGCTCGATATCGGGCGCAACGCCTTTTTCGTGGATCATCTCGCCGTTCGGAGTCAAATAAACGTCCGTAGTCAGCTTGAGATAGCCTTCGCCCTCGAGCACCTCCCATGTGGTCTGCACGATGCCCTTGCCATAGGTATTCGTGCCGATAAGCGTGCCCGCCTCGTTATCCTGAACGGCGGAGGCGAAGATCTCGCTCGCGGAAGCGGAGTTGCCGTTTATGAGCACCGCAAAGGGCACCTCGATGCTCTTTTCCGCGGTGGACTTATACACCTTCGCGGGGTCCACGAGCTTGCCCTCGAGCGTGGTTATCGTGCATTCGGGCAGGATGCGGTCGCAGATAGAAACGACCGTGTTCAGATCGCCGCCGGGGTTATCGCGAATATCGAACACAAGCGCCCTTGCGCCGCCCTCGAGCATCTCCGTCACGGCGCTGTCGAACTCCTCCGCCGCCTTGCCGGTGAAGGATTCTATGCGGATATAGCCTATGCCGTCCACGATGGGCTCGGTATAGACCCTTTTAACGTAAACGTCGCCGCGCACCACGGGAATATTGAGCTGCTCGCCGTCGCGCACTATCGTGAGCTCAACGGTGCTGCCGTCCTCGCCCGCGATAAGGTCGATCGCCTTGCCCGCCTCCATATCGAGCACGGAAACGCCGTCCACCTCGATTATAACGTCGCGATCCATAACGCCCGCCGCAGCCGCCGGGCAGCCGTCGTAGGCGCGCTCAACGAAGATGCCCTTGCCCTCTTCCTTATAGACTTGGATGCCGATGCCCTTGTAGTTGCCGTTCATCGAGCTTTGGAAATCATCGAACTCGTCCACGGTGAAGTACTCCGCATACGGGTCGCCGACCTTGCGAACCAGCTCATGCGCAGCGGAGCGCAGAAGCTCCTTGGATTCGGGCGCCTTGTCGGAAAAGTAATAGTAATTCTTGATATCGGAAAGAAGCTGCGAGATAAGCGTTGCATCGGTATCGCCTCCGCGCTCCGTTATGCCGTATTTGCCCAGGCCGGACATCAGCGCGCCCACGACCACGACAGCCGATAAAAGTGCGCTCAGAAGCATCAGCACGAACACCTGCCATGCCTTGATGCCGTTTCTTCCGTTGTTTTCCATACCTCTTCTCCCTTCTTAACACCCGAAAAATGTTCGAAGAAATTCCGCAAGGAATTTCATCCTCAACTATTCACTATTCAATATTCACTATGTTTCGCCCTTATTCCTCATCATCCTGCGCATGTCTGCACCTTTTGCAGTCCTCTGCATAGCCGCCGGTTTTGAGTATCTTCGCGGGGTCGCCCTCAACGCCCGAAAAAACGCCGCCCGTCATGCGCTGGGGCAGCTTCATCCTATCCCACATGCCGTATTTATGCGTGTCCACCACGGCCTTCATGAGCTTGGTTTCCACGTCCGGCACGATATGGCGGAACTCCTGAAGCAGCAGGCGCATATCCTCGCGCTTGGTCTTGCCCGCAACGGGGCAGTTTGCGGGTATTACGGGCAGCTCAAGGCGCTTCGCCGCCGCTCGCGCATCCCTTTCGGGGAAGAAAACGAGCGGTCTTATCACCGTTACGCCGCTTCTTCCAAGATAGGTTATAGGCGCGAAGGTGTTGAGCCTTGCCTCGAAAAAGAGGCTTAAAAGGAAGGTTTCGAGCACGTCCTCGCGGTTATGCCCGAGCGCAACGAGGTTGCAGCCCTTGCTGACGGCGATATCGTTCAGCGCGCCGCGCCGCATCTTGGCGCACATGGCGCAGGGGCTCTTATCCTTTCTTATATTGAAAACCACGTCGCCGATATCTGTCTTGCGAACCTCGAAATCGATGCCGTTCTTCTCGGCGAACGCATAGATTCCGCTCGTATCCTGTTCAACCAGACCAAGATCGAGCATGACCGCGCAAAGGTCGTATTTCTTCTTGGAAAACAGCTGATACAGCTTTAATCCATACATAAGAAGGAGCGAATCCTTGCCGCCGCTTACGCCAACGCAAATCTTGTCGCCATCCTGTATCATTCCGTAGCGCTCGTCGGCGCGGCGGATGCATCCGAGTACCTGTTTCATTCTCTTTTTTTCTCCGTTCGTGGGTATTTTTAGTGAGCGGTGAATATTCGGAACGGCGCTATGAGCAAGCGGCCAAATAGAGAATGAATCGAAGAAATTCCGCAGGAATTTCAACCTCAACTATTCACTATTCATTATTCACTATTCACTATTGAGAAGCCTGCGTTCTCACACCCTTTTTCACCAATTCCTTTTTCACCGAACGGTCAAAAAGCCGCAGTTTTCGCCTTGTACCGATAGATTATACTTCAAAAATTCGATTTTGTATAGAGGAAGTCAAAATTTGGCGTGAAAAGCGTTTTTTGCATTCCTGCTTTCTTTAAAGCGGATTTTCCTTTATATAATAACAAAATTATGGCAAAACTATTAATTTTTTCAAAACGCGCTTGAATATCTTGTGCCGTTCCGTGTCCTATGGTATTATGATTCGGTGATAAGCATGATGCTGGCGACCAGACACGACCGCGAGCGAAAAACAGGTTTGAAAAAATATATCGCAAAAAATGTAACCTGTTTGCCCTTCTCAATTGTTGTGTATATATGGAAGCGCAAAGAAGGCTATATGCATGAATGAATCGCATGCGAATAATTCGGAGAAAGGAGAGTGTTAAGAATCATTCATCACGGTTGCCGTAATTCGCCTTCCGCCCGTCATGTGCAGCAATCAATGTGCAAAAGCTGATTTGGCTTACACGAGCCAAACCCACAAGCGATGCGGTATGCTTTACGCTATATTGATTATTTTGCAGCAGATCAATAATTTACGGAGGTGTTTTATGAAACACAAAAGAGTGTTGTCTCTTTTCCTGAGCATCGTCATGATAATGATGCTCGTCCTTGAAACGTCGGCTTATATGCCGGCTGCAGCCGGAGCAGTTTTTCGACAGAAGCTGCTGAAATCAGTACCTTTGCCGCAGAATGCGGCAGGCTTGAACCCGACCGTTCGAACACTCGCAGCGGCTTTAAGCTCGGCAGTGAGCCTGAGGACATTCTTTATGATTGCGGCGAAGCCACTATCGGCAATACCGTTTACCGCATAAAGGATGGAAGCATCGTTTCCGGCGAAAACGACGTCAAGCTTGTTTCAGCAAAGCTTGGCAGCAATAATCTAAATGTGCTGAACAATAAGCTGGTCTTTACTTGCTTTGACGGCAATGAAGCCTCTATTTGCTCGTATAACCCCATGAGCGATGAGCTTCGCACCATACTCAAAACCGGAGCCGCCGAGATCACCCATATGTACGTTGTGAACGATGCTCATATCGACTATCTTGCCGACAACGCCGTTTACCGCTATGACGTAGGCTCCGGCGATGTTGAAAAGCTGATCGCTCCGGCGGACGTTTTCAGCTTCGTTCCCACATACGGCGGAAATATCTATGCCGCGGGAAGCGCCGCTTCCGCAAGCCTTTTCTTTGAAAGCACCGAGCTTTTGGACAAGGTAACATATTATTCTGTTGAGGAGAACAGCCTTATCGTTACCGCCGACAGCGTGAGCTATAAGCTTGATCTGACCGATCTGATCGATTACTGCAGCAACGCAAAAGCTGAGCGTGATCTTTGCTCCATAATGACTCCGTACGATTTTTACGGCGTGCTTCCCGTTAGCGATATTCTCAGTCTTGACGGGCATGACTGCGAGCACTGCGAGGAGGAAGCGAAAACCGCGCCCGCATTTCGCACCGATGCGCCCGATATGGAAGAAACGCGCGATAATCCTGAGGGATTGCCGATCCAACCTAATGTCCGCCAGCAGCAGATAATCAATCTGGCACGGCCAGTTGTTGATTTTAGTTGGACTCCGGAAGTTTCATTTGATGAATACACCAGCGATGCGGTTACAAACCAACCGAATTCATATTTTGCCAGTGTTCTCAGCTTTGGGCTTCCGTATTCAAGACCTGGTAAGTTTAAAACTGATAGGCTTTCAAATGGTGATCCAAGGTATCATCATTCATATGTATTCTTTGGTAGTATAGCAACACTCAGCGCTTGCAAAGCTCAAATGGAGACTTCCGGTACGGAATTCAATCTTGCCGCCGAGAGGTACCGCGGAAAAGGTTATGGAGCGCTGTATGGACTTGATTGCAGCGCCTATGTATGCTATGCTTGGGGATATAGTAGCGAACATGGATCTGCGGGCTTTAATACAGATACAAGTTGCGCGCAGATAACCAACACACCTTGGGGAGGCAAATTAACTCAAGCTGACCTTAACAAGCTATTACCTGGGGATGCTTTTGTGCTATATGGCAGTCATGCTATACTTGTTACCGAAGTTCGCAAGAATTCAAACGGCAATGTTGTGGCTGTTACAACCATGGAAGAAACACCGCCGAGCGCGATTAAAACCACTTATGCGCGGATAGGTGGAGATTTCTCACTCAATTATCTTTTGGACCAAAAGTTGCTGCCACGGAAAAACGATAATGGCAGTTTCACATGGCCATATCAAGTCTATCGATTAAACGCAGCAATGACAAAAGTCACGCTAAATGCAAAGCCGGGAATCGTATCCCCAAACACAATCAAGGTTGCTGTTGGTTTGAAATACGGGTATTTTAACAACAACACCCTGCCCACTCCAACCCGATCCGGCTATACCTTCAAGGGTTGGTATACTGCATCAAGCGGCGGAACGAAGGTCACCTCAAGCACCATTGTGCAGAACGGAAACAACCATACGCTTTACGCGCAATGGATAAAAAACGGAACAACGACCGGCGCGCCGCCGATCGCCCCCCTGCTTCCGAGCAAAACAATAGCAAATAATAAAGGAGAAGCATTCTGATGAAAAAACCTGTTTTCGCAATACTCTTATCGGCGCTTTTCGCGCTTTCTCTCCCCGCCTGCAAGGAGCAGGGATCACCTTTGGTCAGCCCGACCGCAGATCCCGCTTCCAAGATCACCGCTTCGCCCGCGCCGAGCGAGAAATTGACCGAGGTGCCGACCGAAACGCCAACCGAAACGCCGACCGAAGTTCCTACGAAAATGCCCGCTGCCGCTCCGACACCAAAGCCCATACCCTATGACCGCGGGGAGTACGACACCCTGCTTGCATTCTTTGAGCTTGCAGATGAAAACGGCGTTAAGAACGGCGAAAAGTGCTTTAAGGATTATGACCCGAGCAAGGTGGACTTTTGGGGAACAAATCCCGAGGACTTGATAAATACGAAGGAATCCTATCTGACCTGGAATGATGAGGGCAAGCTATCTTCTCTCGTGCTCAGGGGCGGTGAGGACAGCATTCAGCGCCTAAAGGGAGCGCTGATGCTAAACGGCTTCACGGAGCTCTCGAAATTGCGGCCACACAGCTTCGATTTTGAAACCGTTACGATTGAGAATTGTCCAAATTTACGTGATATCGCTTTTTCCTGCTCCGGCGAAGCATCTCTGATAGGTGATTCTATTTGGAAGTATTTTGGAGTCTTTTCCGATACACATTGCCATTATGAAAGCACGGGGAAAGGCGCCCCCGTTTCTCCGGAAAGTCATGCTTTCACCGTCGATCTGGCTATTGAAGGCAACGGCACCGCCGGTGTTTACGGCTATAGCGATGAGCATTATTATGTTGTTTTCATCCAAGCCGAAGCTCACGAAGGTCACAAATTCATCGGCTGGTATGATGCGGATGGAAAGCTCATTTCAACTGACGAGCAGATAGAGCTCTCCGGCATTGAAATCGAAGGTTTTAATGGACACTATTTTATCAGCGACTTCACCGGCATTGCAAAGTTTGAGTAATCGAGCTTATCCAATACCATCCCGCGGCGCACAAGCCTTTCTGTGCGCCGCCGTATATATTTGGGGTTTTTCCCGCTTTTTTCCGTTTTATTTGCGTTTTTTCCCGTTTTCCCTGTTGACAAGCGGGAAAATAACTGGCATAATTGGCTTTGGCGCCTCGCTCGCCGCATTTTTATTTTATTATGGAGAAAAAAATGAAAAAGATCGTTATCGCTCTTGGCGGAAACGCCCTTCAGGAGGCGGGTAAGCCCGCAACCGCCGAAAGCCAGCTCGAGGTAGTTGAGAAGACCTCGGAATACATTGCCGACATCATCGAGAGCGGCTATGACGTAGTGCTTGCGCACGGCAACGGCCCCCAGGTCGGCCGCATCGTTATTCAGAATGAATACGCCGCCAAGGAAACCCCCGCAATGCCCTTCGACGTTTGCGGCGCAATGAGCCAGGGCTATATCGGCTACCATATCCAGCAGGGTCTTGAAAAGGTTCTGCGCGCGCGCGGCAATAAAAAGCGCGTTGCCACGGTCGTTACCCAGGTTGTTGTGGATAAGGACGACCCGAAGTTCAAGAATCCCAGTAAGCCCATCGGCCCCTTCTACAGCGAAGAGGAAGCAAAGCAGCTTGCCGAAACCAAGGGCTACACCATGAAGGAAGATGCTGGCCGCGGCTGGCGCCGTGTTGTTGCCTCCCCCATGCCCGTTGAGATCGTTGAGCTGGATGCCGTTAAGTGCCTGATCGACGGCGGCTTCATCGCCGTTACCGTCGGCGGCGGCGGAATCCCCGTTGTTCGCGATGAAAAGGGCAACCTTATCGGCACCGCTGCCGTTATCGATAAGGACCTTGCAAGCGAGAAGCTCGCCGAGGATATCGACGCGGATGCGCTCGTTATCCTGACCGCCGTTGAAACGGTTTGCATCAACTTCGGCAAGCCCGATGAGAAGAAGCTCTCCACCCTCACCATCCCCGAGGCGGAGCAGTACATCAAGGAAGGCCACTTCGCTCCCGGCTCCATGCTGCCCAAGGTAGAGGCCGCGATCAAGTTCGCCGCCAGCAAGCCCGGCAGGAAGGCCATCATCACCTCGCTCGACAAGGCCGTTGAGGCCCTCGCGGGCAAGGCCGGCACCACCGTTTGCTGAGTTAAGCGAAAAAGCTAAGCTTTATTATCTTCCGGAGCGGCTGGAATAGTGCTGTGCAGTCGCTGCGGACTGATGAAAAACAAAATAGCAATTAAAATATCGCCCTCTTCGCGGAGGGCGATTTTTTAATTCAACGCCTGTTCTTCTGCCATAATAAAAGTCGGCGGCATTCTTTCTCAATTATTCACTATTCTCTCCCCCGCTGCTCGCTCCCCGACCGCGCTCTTCCTTCTATAATACACCGCCATCGCGGCAAGCGTCAGGCTCCACGAAATGATGTACGATATCGAAACGCAGAAAAGCGTGGGGAACAGCCGATACATCACCAGCACCCAAATCACGCGGAAGCAGCAGATGCCTATGCCCGTTATAAGCACGGGCTTGGTGTCGCCGCAGCCGCGCAGAGTTCCCGAGAGGGTTTCTATCGCCGTCCAGATAAAATAGAACGGAACGAAATACAGAATTACGGTATAGGTTGTGGAAAGAACGGCCTCATCCTCGCTAAAGAGCTTCAGCGCGTGGGGCGCCGCCGCGATTATGAGGGCGCTCATTATAACGGTCATTATGCTGAACATTTTAAGCCCCGTTTTAACGCAGCCGCGCACACGGTCGTGCCGCCCTGCGCCGTAGTTTTGCCCAACGAAGCTCATCACCGCCGCGTTCGTTGCCTGCGCCATCGCCCAATAGAAGCCGTCCAGCTTGCCCGCGAGCGACCACGAGGCCACAACGACCGTTCCAAGCGCGTTCACCGCCACCTGCATCACCATGTTTGAAACGCTGTACATGCTCGCCTCAAGCCCCGAGGGAAGGCCGATGCGCATCATGCGCTTGAGCATATCGCGGTGCAGGCGAATATTTTTGATTTTCAATCTGTAAGGATGCTTTGTTATAAGAAGCGTAAAGGTCAGCAGCAGGCAGTTCACGCATTGGGAGATGATGGTTGCAAGCGCCGCGCCCTTAACGCCCATATCAAAACGCACCACGAACAGCAGGTCGAGCGCGATATTGATAACGCAGGCTATCGCCATATAGATGAAGGGGCGCTTGGAATCGCCCACCGCGCGAAGCAGGGCGCTTTCGGTGTTCAAAAGCAGCACCGCGGGCGTTACCGCGAAGCAGATGCGCAGATAGATGACCGCATCCGCCATCGTTTCGGCGGGCGTTTTCATAAGCCTGAGCATTTGGGGCGTGAAGATAAAGCAAACTGCCGCAACGACCGCGCCGAACAGCAGGCTGAACGCCGCCGCCGTGCCCGTTGCCTTGCCGAGCTCATCGCCTTCCTCATTTGCTCCGAAGATATGCGAGATGACCACCGTTGCACCCGTGGAGAGCGCAACGAAGAAGCCGATGAACAGGTTCAGTATCGTGGCCGCGCTGCCGCCGACCGCCGCAAGCGCCTCGCTTCCAACGTAGCGCCCGACTATCGCCGCATCCACGGCGTTGTAGAGCTGCTGAAACCAGGTTCCCGCAAGTATCGGAATGAAGAAAAATATCAGGCTTTTGCCGATGGAGCCGCCCGTCAGATCGCCTTTTTTACTTTTTGAAGCCATGTTATCCATAAAAATCCATCCAGCAAGGCGCAGTCAGCCGCGCCGCGCTCTGCTTCAACGCATTTCCTTCACCGCGCTTACAGTCAAGACGCCGTAATATTTCAGGCATTCTATCGCGGTCTCATCAAGCCTCTCCCCCGCTATGGCTATCGGCACGGCGGGCGGGCAGGCGCAGTGATCGAGCGCGAGGATGCGCCCCAAGGCAGCCTCGACCTTCACCGTTTCCTGCGGCGAAAGCACGGCCTCGCGAATCGAGAGCGCCCGCTCGAGCCTTGGCTGCACGGGCGGTCTTTCCTTTATCGGCGCTCTTTTTTCGGCAGTCAGAAGAGCGCGTTCTATCCGCTCAATCTCAGCCTCACCCGTTTGAGGCGAGAGCATCAGCACCGTGAAATCGGGATCGGCAAATTCGCATTCCACGCCGCTTTCGCGCAGATATTCCGCAAGCGCAAGCCCAGTACAGCCGATGCTCTTCGGCGCAAGGGTCAGCTTCAGCCGTTCGCTGCCGACGAGCGCATAGCCGAAGCCTTCGAGCTTTTGCTTGAGTTTTTCGATGTGCTGCGCCGTTTTTTCAAGTTTTTTTTCATACGATGCGCAGCAAAGCCCGTTGAACGCATCCAGCGACTGCAAAATGAGATACGAAGGGCTTGTGGAAGCAAAGAGCGCAAGCGCCTTCTCCGCCATTTCGGAAAAGAGCTTCGGCGCTTCCTTATTTATATGAAGATACGCCGCCCCCGTCAGGCAGGGCAGGGTCTTATGCGCGCTGTCGCAGCAGATATCCGCGCCAAGCGCGATCGGGTGGATGCAGGGCTTCAAAAAGCGCAGATACGCACCGTGGGCGTTGTCCACGATAAGCGGAACGCCGCAAGCCTTGCAGACCTTGGAGAGCGCGGCGATATCGGCGATGTTTCCGAGATAATCGGGCGAGGTGATATAGACCGCGATCAGCTTTTCAACCGCATCCTCAAGCGCATTCTCAAGCGTTTTTTCATCTATGATGCAGCTTAAAAGGCCGTTTTCGGCTTTTTCATCGGGATAGAGCCATTCTATATCCAGGTCCAGAAGCGCGGCGGCGGAGATCAGCGTTTTATGCGCGTTTCTGCCCGCGAGCACGGTCCTTGATGCGCTCCCCCGCGCCTTCGCACTAAGCAGCGCAAGATAGAGCATGGCGCGAATGCAGAGCGACGAGCCCTCGGTGGAGTAAAAGGTCTCCCCCGTGCCGAAGATCTCCGATGCGATGCGCTCGCTCTGTTTGATTATGCCGCTTGCGCCGTATAATTCGTCCGCGCCGTTTATCTCGGTTATATCCCGCGCTTCGCAGCCCAAAAAAGCGGCTCCCTTATGCGCGGGCATATGCGCCCGCACGGTGCCGCTTTTCGCGTAGTTATTCACAAAATCGCATATAGGCGTTTTGCTCATTCCATGCTCTCCAGAAGCCTTGAAGCTTCAAGCATTATCGCGCACTCCATGCGCTTTTTGAACAGCTCGCAGCCCGGCTTATACACGCCGCGTATCGTTCCTGTGGCGTGGTAGGCGTTTGCCGCGCAGCCGCCGGAGCAGTACAGCTTCGCCCAGCAGTCGCGGCAGTCCTCGCGCGCGTACACGTTGCACGAGGCGAACTCATCGCGCACCGCCGTATTCGTAACGCCCTCGAAAACGCTGCCGAGGCGGTAGCTCTCGTCGCCCACGAACTGGTGGCAGGGGTAGAGGTCGCCCCAGGGGGTAACGGCCATGTACTCGGTGCCGCTGCCGCAGCCCGAGATGCGCTTATAGATGCAGGGACCGCCCGTCAGGTCTATCATATAATGATAAAAAGTAAACGGCTTTCCCTCGGCACGGCGGGCCTTCATCAGCTCCGCAAGCTCCTCATACTGGCGCATAACGAGCTCGATATCCGCCTTCGTGAGCGCGCTCGGGTCGTCCTCGGCGCAGACCACGGGCTCCATCGAAAGCTCGGTGAAGCCGAGATCGAGCATCGCCTTCACGTCCTCAAGAAAATCGGGGTTGTGGTGGGTGAAGGTGCCGCGCATATAGTAGCCTTTGCCGCCGCGCGCTTCAACGAGCTTTTGGAATTTGGGCACTATTTTATCGAAGCTGCCGTTTCCCGCATAGTCCACTCGGAAGCGGTCGTGCACCTCCTTGCGCCCGTCGAGGCTCAGAACCACGTTGCTCATCTCGCGGTTTGCAAAGTCGATCACCTCATCGTCGATCAAAACGCCGTTCGTGGTGAGCGTAAAGCGAAAATTCTTGTTGTGCTGCTTCTCGATGCTTCGCGCGTACTCGGTCAGCCGCTTTACAACTTCAAAATTCATCAGCGGTTCGCCGCCGAAGAAATCGACCTCGAGATTATGCCTCGTTCCCGAATTCTCGATAAGAAAATCGAGCGCGCGTTTTCCAACCTCGAAGCTCATAAGCGCGCGTTCTCCGTTAAACTTGCCCTGGGAAGCGAAGCAGTAGGAGCAGTTGAGGTTGCAGGTGTGCGCAACGTGAAGGCAAAGCGCCTTCACAACGCCCGCCGTGCGCGATTTTAGCTCGCCCGCCATCGGCTCGAAGGTATCGGGGGCAAAGAGCTTGCCCGCCGCCTTGAGCTCCGCGATATCGTCGTAAGCTTCCTCTATCTCGCTTTTTTGCGTGTCAAACCGCGCGGAGAGTGCCTCTATAAGCTCCTCCCGCGTTTTTTCCTCGAAACCGCCGATCAGCTCGTACGCGATGTCGTCCACCGCATGAACGCTGCCGGAGCAGGTGTCGATGACCATATTCATTCCGCCGAGTTTGTATCTGTGAATCATACTGCTCGCCGCAGGGGCGTTTTAGAAAAATGCTGCGGCTTGCTCCGCATTTTTCTTATCCTTTCTGAAAACTTTTCGGAATTCCTCGGGAATTCCCTCCTCAGCGTGCCGCAAGGCACACATCATTCCATCATGCGCCAACGGCGCGCATCACGTCCGAAGGACGCATCGTTAATGCAAAAATGCCGCCCGAAGGCGGCAAATCTTTGCTTTTACTCCGCCTTCTCGGCGTTTTCGCACTGCTGGTTCGCAATGCCGCAGCTGGTCTTGCAGGCGCTCTGGCAGGAGGTCTGGCATTCGCCGCAGCCGCCGTTCTTCGCGCTTTCGCAAAGGGTCTTTTCGTTAAGAGTAACGATGTGTTTCATTTTCTTATCCTCCGAAAAAGATTTTAACTGAGCTATTATAGCATAGTTCTGCCGTTAAGTCAAATAAAAAAAGGATTTTTCGTTTTTTCTTGACAAGCGCGCGCATCTTGTGTATCTTTAACTAAACCAAAGTCGATAAAAGAGAGGAAAAAATATGGTCAACCTCGGCAACGATTGGGATAATATCCTTGCGGATGAATTTGAAAAGGAATACTACAAGGAGCTTCGCCGCTTCCTTGTGAGCGAATACCGCACGCGCACGATCTATCCGAATATGAACGATATCTTCAACGCGCTCAAGTTCACCTCGTTTGAGAATACGAAGGCGGTCATCCTCGGGCAGGACCCCTACCACGGCGAGAATCAGGCGCACGGGCTCTGCTTCTCGGTTCTGCGCGGCATCGAGCCGCCGCCGTCTTTAAAAAACATTTACAAGGAGCTTGAATCGGACGTGGGCTTCATTCCCCCGATGCACGGCGAGCTGACGCATTGGGCGAAGCAGGGCGTTTTGATGCTGAACGCGGTTTTGACCGTTCGCGCACATCAGGCAAATTCCCACAAGGGCTGCGGCTGGGAGAAATTCACCGACCGCGTTATCGCCGAGCTGAACAATAAAAAAACGCCGGTCGTGTTCCTGCTTTGGGGCGCGAACGCAAGGCAGAAGGCGAAGGTCATAACGAACCCGATCCACGTTAAGCTCGAGACCGTCCACCCGAGCCCGCTCTCCGCTTACAACGGTTTTTTCGGCTGCAGTCACTTTTCAAAATGCAACGAGATACTTGAAAAAAGCGGGCAAGCGCCGATAGATTGGCAGCTGCCCGAATGATAGTGAATAGTGAATGATGAATAGTGAATAGTTGAGGGTGAAACTCCTTCGGAGTTTCTGCAATAATAGCCGCTTTTCGCTTCGCTTATTTTGAGCCGATCTTTGATCCTATCAGCTCATACAGAATACATGCGGGCACGATGCACACCGCGCCCTGTATCGCGTTGAACGGTATGCCCGCCGCCGCGGCCTTTACGCCGTACAAAAAGCTTTCGTAAATAAAATAGCCGAGCATCATAACGCATTCCGCCGCGATTCCCGAAACGATCGCGGCAACGCTCGTTTTGGCGTTTTTCTTAACGGCCTTGAAGCAGTGATACGCCGTAAGCGCCATAAGCCCCTTTATTACGAAGGTCGCGGGCGCGAAGATGGCGTACCCCGCGATAAGGTCCGCAAGCGCAGAGCCGACCGCCGAAGAAAGCGCGCCGAGCCTTCTGATCAAAGTCCACGCCGCAAGAAGCACGAAGCAGTCCCCAAGGTTGATATAGCCCTGAATGGGCGAGGGTATCTTGATAACGAAGGTCGAAACGCAGATAAGCGCCGCGAAAACCGCGGACATAACGAGGTTTTTTGTTCTTGCATCCATCATTTTATTAACTCCGATCCGTTCCGAAAATCAGCCGCGCACGGCTGCGGGCAATAGTGTATCATAAATACGCCGATAATGGAATGCCCAAACGGGGCGGTTTGATTATATAAATCATAAAAAAACGGCTCGGGAGCGAAAATAATATAAAATTTGCCCCAAATTCTGTTGACAAATGTAAACACCCCGTATATAATATGGTTACAGTTGTAAACACAATTCGGACCCGCACGGCTTTTGCCGTATAAAAAAACGTCCGAAACCCGATAAAGCGAAAAGGAGCGAGCGCGATGGAAAAAAGCAGACTAACACTTACCGAGGCCGAATGGCAGGTCATGGAGTGCCTTTGGCAAAGCGCACCCGCATCGGGCCGCGAGGTTTGCGAATCCATGGAAAATGCACGTGGCTGGAGCCGCAGCACAACGCTTACCCTGCTGCGGCGCATGGAAGCGAAATCCGCCGTGGGCGAGGTGGACGGCTCGGGAAAAAGGGCCTTTATTCCGCTCATCAGCCGCGACGAGGCTGCCATAAACGAAACCGAGAACCTGCTTGCCCGCATCTATCACGGCAGCATGAGCCTTATGCTCAGCTCCTTTACGCGCAAGCAGAGGCTTTCCAAAAGCGAGATAGACGAAATGTATGCGCTTTTAGCCAAGCTTGAGGCGCAGAACGGGGAGGAGGGCGAAAAAAATGCTTGAATGGATCATCACCTCATGCGCACTTATCCTGATCGTGATCGCGCTGCGCTGTCTGCTGCGCGGCAGGATAAGCCTGCGCCTTCAATACGCACTCTGGGCGCTGGTGCTCGTTCGCCTGCTCGTGCCGCTAAGCTTCGGCGCAAGCCCTATCAGCGTTTTAAACACCGTTCCCGATGAAGTGCGCATTTTCACGAGCGAAAGGGTCGATGGCGGCGAAAAACCGATCGTGCCCACCGCCGCGCCCATCGCAGGCGCACCGAGGCCGCAGAGCCACATCACTCCCGCGCCGGTTGAAACCGGGAGACCGAGTCCCGTCCTTCCCGGCACGGCGGGCGGCGATAACGGCAGCAATATCGGCGATAACGGAAATATCGGCGGGATTATCGGCGATAACAGCGGCGATAACGGCGCAATTGGCGGCGATAACGGCGGCGGCAAGGCTGCTATTGCTCCGTTCGATCTGAAAAAGGCGCTTGCGGTCGTTTGGCTCGCGGGCGCTGCGGCGGTACTCGCGGCATTCCTCGCGGGCAATATCCGCACGGCCTTCAAGCTGAAAAAGAGCCGCAGAAGGCTTGAAAACGCGGACTGCGATCTGCCCGTCTATATCTCGGACGCGCTCGAAACGCCCTGCCTTTTCGGGCTTATTTCGCCCGCGATCTACGTTACCGGCGAAGCGGCGGCGGACGAAAGCAGGCTGCGCCACGTTATCGCGCATGAGCGCACCCACGCGCGGCATCTCGACCATATCTTCTCAGCGCTGCGCGGGCTCTTGCTTGCGCTGCATTGGTATAATCCGCTCGTTTGGCTCGCCGCGATCCTCTCAAGGCGCGATCAGGAGCTGGCCTGCGACGAGGCGGCGATCGCGCGCATAGGCGAGAGCGAACGCGCCGAATACGGCAAAACGCTCATAAGCCTGACCTGCCGCAGACCCTCGGGACTGCTGCTTGCCGCAACCACGATGACCGACTCGAAGCGCGGCATAAGGGAGCGCATCGCCCTTATCGCCAAAAAGCCGCGCATGACGGGGCTCATGCTCGCCGCGGTGATCGTTGCCGCCGCGATAGCGATAGGCTGCACCTTCACCGGCGCAAGCAAGCCGCGCGAAACGGGCGGCGAGGGCGAAAAGCAGACCCTTACCCCAACGAGCGCACCCACGGGCGCACCGACCGAAGCTCCGAGCGAGGCGCCGACGGATACCCCGGCACCCGTGCCTGAAAAGCTCGCCGTGCCCGTCTACCCCGATTATGAGCTGCTGCTTGAAAACACCCGCGCTCAGCTCGGCAAGGACGGCTGCGCTAACCGCAATTCGGGGCCACACACCCTCGGGATAGACTATCTTACGTTCATGTTTCCGACGGATGCTCTGAGAACCGCTTCAAGCGGAGAGGAGTATCTTATCTTCGATTCCGAGCGCGGCTACCGCGAATACGTTTTTATCGACCGCGACAACGGCGGCATCGACATTACCAAGGGTTTCA